>Ga0210019_1005484_pt1 | contig 10562 bp, 8 predicted proteins | sample CryGeyCG2114_020_2_FD_183969 | JGI IMG/M metagenome (GOLD analysis project Ga0210019, IMG submission 183969) | Groundwater microbial communities from aquifer - Crystal Geyser CG11_big_fil_rev_8/21/14_0.20 (SPAdes) (version 2) | ecosystem: Environmental > Aquatic > Deep subsurface > Groundwater ...
CTTCGAAAGCTCCTCCGAGCTTTCTTTTTGTTCCAAAAATTCTGGCGCCTGTTAATCCAAAATATGAAAATTCAAATTGTGCACAACCCCCCATTACAAGGTTTTTAGACTTTTTCAGAGATGACTACACAAAGCTTATAACCGATGAGGGAGCCTACAGTCTTCATAGACCACGTAAGGGCGAAGCTTTTCAAGTATCTGAAAATGGAAATATCGCGATCATCGCTGATCTCTTAAGCTTTGGGAGTGGTAGCCACCTTCGAGATCGAAAAATCATTGTGTTTGACTCTAAGGGGAAGCGGGTAAAAACTATAAAATTTCCTTGGAACCAACTGAGGGAGTGGGCCGATCTTCAAACAGAAATCGAAAGCTTTTTCTGGGACCGGGACGGAAAGACTATTGTCGTTCTGTCACGAGCTAAAAAGGAAATATCTCTAGAGGTTGGACGCAACTAATCTTGGCGCCGCTCCGAGATTGGAGCTCAGTTTGCCTCGGGTGCATAAGCATACGCATTTTTAATTTTGATTCTCTTGTCGCTATCGTTCCACTGTGCGATTTCAAGCTTATGATGAGGGAGAAGCCAGAGGGAAATACTTTCACCATACACAACAATTTGATCTAAAAACGGAACACGCATTCCAGAAGTCGTAATGATATTTAAAGTAACATGATCTTCTTGCTCCGAATCCAAAAATCCTCCATAGGCCTGATGAAGTTGAAGCTGTAAATAAATTGAAACCTCCCGATTGTTTGTATAGCTCAAAACTTTGGCATCGCCATACTGGCAGGGGTAATCCGCATATCCACAATTAGGCCCCGGAAGCTTAGCGTTTTTCAGTCCAAGAACTTCAAACGGATCCGCAAAATTAAAATCACGTCCATCTCTCCCCGCAGGCCCCTGCACACCTTGTGGTCCCTGAAATCCCGTCGCCCCCCGTTCACCTCGAAATCCCGCCGGACCTCTTTCTCCTTGAATACCCTGAGGGCCTTGAACAACTTGATTCTGATTATTCTGACTTTCAGTGCCACTCGCCGGATTAGAATCTTCCGAACTGTTGCATGCCGACAACGCAAAGACCACGACTATTGGTATAGGTAAATATCTGAAACCACTTGCCTTCACTTAAGATTGAAAGTTGCAATCACCATGCCAAACTGAAATGAATCCACAAACGCCTGCTGAACGCGCTCAGACTTTCCCTATGAAAGATTTGAAGAAAAGCCTCTCATATAAACCGAAGAAAGGTGCTCAATCCTTCGTCTTTAGCTGCGATTCATTGGCTTTAATGAACTTTTGAATCTCGTCAGTAAAACCCAATAGTTTTAGCCACTGCTCCTTATATAGAGTCACTGGAAAGCGGCCCATCCCATATAAGGATACAGCCCCTTTTGCGCTTACCTTTAAGGACAGTGTGCCGCGAGATGGCTTCTTAAGGGACTCGTTTTCTGCCCTCAGTCGAGCGAGCTCCGCTTTCAAATCTTCCGCTTCATCAGACATACTCATTTTCTCCATCTCAAAGTTATTTCATCTAAACTGGAATTTCACAAGAAGAGAGCCTATCAGTCCAAAGGAAAGAACTCTCGTGCTTCTTTTTCAACATCGGCAAGAAATTCTGTCAGGCTTTGTAGATCGTGGCCTCGAGTCTCCGCAATTACCGACAGATTGGCTTGCGGCGCCTTATAGTCATATAGACCCCATCGCATCATAATGATCTCAGCATCTTCAAAACTAAGCTCGTCCGCCTTTTTATCCAAATATATGGCATATTTCATAACCTCCAAGGATTTTTCCTTGATTTGCCGCACACGCTCCCTCGTAAGATTATTTTCCTTCCCAACCGCCTCGAGCGTCATAGGCTCCCTCCCGGAAAGACCAAAAATATCTCTCATAATTTCGAAATCCCGATCTTTGGGAATCGCCTCTAAGCCTACTCTTAAAAGTCTTAGTACTTCTGGCTCTAAGCGGCCACTCGAGACGACTCTTCGGTCCGGAAGTGAATACGCGGACATCGAGTTTGCATCAGAATTATTATTTGAACCATGCGGTTGATCGATGGATACCGGCGTTGACTGAACCATCAAAAGGTCCCGAACCCGTTCGACAGGAATCTCTAAAGCCGTCGAGACCTCTTCGTTGGTAGGTTTCAAACCCGACTCTGCATATTGGGTGTTGATATAGCGCTGGATTCGTGAGGCATCTATCCGTCTCGTCAACGGAAGCGCTATCACTCTCCGCTCAAGATTTCCTTCTTTATCCTTCATTTTGTTAACAACACAGTTGACTATATGCGTGCTAAGCTGAAAACCTTTCGTCGGCTCAAATGTATCAATGCCCAGTATTAAACCCTCATTTCCTTTCATTACAAAATCCATTCGGTCAACTTTTCCATCAAAACTAGAACCCTTTCGTCGCGATGCCTGGAGGGCCGGGGCCAGGACCAATCTCAAATTGGCTTCGATAATTTTATTGCGAGTTTGCATATAGGAGATCACAAGAGACTCAGGAAGCCTCGCTATTTCTTCGTCCGTGCGGCTACTCAAAAACGTTCTGGCGACTAGGCGCCTCCATGCGATGGATCTAAAGGCACTAGATATTTTAGCGTTTATCTCGCCTCTCGATCGATCCTCGGTATTTTTTCGCGTATTGAGCAGTGATTTCAATTCTGCCACCACTCTTGAAACATCCTCAAACAGGTTCGAAATATTTTCTTCCGTTTCGTTACCAGGCACAATCGAAACAAGCTCACCCATGCGAGCTCGCCCAAATCCCAAACGCCTTTCGAGCTCGTCAACGAAACTTTGGAGGCTCCCATCACTCTCCAAGAGCATCTCGATCATATCATTTTCTAAACGAACGAGAGCCGTAATCGCGGTCAGCTTTTCTTCCTTTGAAGGCAGATCAACCTGAGTCACCGATTTACGGTATTGATCAAAATGAGCAACTTTTAGGCTAGCGAACGCAGAGGAAGGTTCAAAAATATCAGGAGTGCGGTTCCCATTCGAAGTCGAGCTTTTGGCAACGATCTCAACGGCTTCCAATTCATCCTGTATTAAACTTTCTATACGCCCCATGACTTGGCCCTCAAAAGTCTCTGAACCAGAATTCCGGCCAGCTTCTAAATCCAAAACGAAATTTCTAACTTTAATTCTTAAATTACCTTCGTGCAAATTTAAGTCAGGCTGAGCCAACATAGCATCATAGCCTTCCACAAAAGACTGATAGCCAGATTCTTCTAGATAGCGTCTCTTTTCGTTCAATCCGGCTTGATCAAACTGTGTTCGAGTACTCGTAAGAATACTGTCCAACCAGAGGCCTAAACTTCGATCAAAAAATTCTCTCTCCAAAGGATTAAGAGAGCCTCTTTTTATTTTTACAAATTCCGGTAACTTCTCAATCTCGACAACTGACAAGCCCATACCTGTCAGCAGCTCCAATCTCAGACGGCCGCGCTGCTCAGACAAATCATGAGAAATACGACTTTCTTCCTTTCGTATAAGTGTCTCTAAAATATTTGGAAGTTGAGATTTGACTTGCGCAATCGCACCTACCCTGAGTTTTTCTCGTTCTTTTTTATTCTCCCCAAGCACATAAACTCGGCGCTCTACAATTCTCTCGATAAGCGGAAAATGTCTCCGAACCAGCTCTACTTGATCTGCTGATAAGCCCTCTTCTAAGGGGTGATATTCCAGAGGAATCTCCTCACGGCTTCGCTCCGGAACAAAGTCATATGAAAGCAGATTGGCATAGGGTCTTTCAGTATACGATCGAGGATCCTTGTCATACTCATCGAGACCCCCGATAGATTCCAATTCTATTAATCGCTCAAGCATTCCTTCCAATGCAGACTCTTGCTGGGCTTCCCAACCTCTTTGTGTACCCATCTCCATTCGGTAACTCCGACGGGCCGCGATAAGAACGCCGCTATAAAATCTAAAGAACACACGTTGGCCCTTGGGCGGTAGCCGGCGCTGAATTTCAACAATTTTGGAAATTGGAAAATTGTCCAGAACACGAATCATCCCAAAAATTTCTTGAACAAGTCGCTCAAACTGATTCTTAGCCAATTCAGCTTCATCCTCTTTTTCCAAGCTATACCATCGCCCCTCGCGGGCTTTCTCCATTCGCATGGCTCTCATAACAACGGATGGCAGCTTTGAGTCAAAATACGCGACGGCTTCATTATGACTCAAAGTTCCTTCGCTTTGATAATAATCTGCGTGTGAACCCATTCGCTTCGCAAATTCATAAGCAAAGGAATTGAAAAATATTAGATCATCACCACGTAATTGCTTTCGAGTTTCTGCAATCCCAGGAAAATCCAAATCCAATGTCAGACTGCCCACCTGCAATCGATCCATCGCATACATCACGATGCGCTCAACTTGCTTCTGAAACTCTCTCGTTTCTGGCGCAGCGACGCCATTTGCCGAAACGTCTTCCACTATACGCCTATTAAGCAAAACTGATGCACGCTCCATATAGTTCTGAAGAATCTGTTCCCTTTCAAAATCTCTGCTGCCGGCCGAAGCCGCGACTTCCTCGCCTTCAGGACACAAATGCCGATCAACTAGGCTAATAATCTTTCGCCGTAACTTTAACATTGAAACTTCAAAAAGATCCGAGGTGCCTTGCACTTTAAGCTGCTTACGTATTTTTTCTAAATGAGGAAAAACAAATTGAAAAACAGTGTTCTGAATGGGCAAGGATTCAACCACCTGTGTCGCCAACGCCCCCGCCCATGCCTTCTTCAAACCACTGAGTTCCTTTGTCCGCCGAGGAATTATTGTTCCAAATAATTCCTCGTATAGATCTTCTGACTCTCCGCTTACGGCCTCGCTCCTACTCGTCAGCTCAACTACGATTAATCTATATAGCTCTTGCATGGCCTCCTTTCGAGCGCTGATTCTACGTGTATCCAACGCCCCCTTCACCAAGCTCAAGCCTTTTTCAAGAATTTTACGACGGCTCTCATTCGAGAACTTTTTTTCCGCCAGTGTTTCCACTTCAAGTATTAGATCGTTAAGGTAAGCTTGAATTTTCTTCTGCATTCCAACGTGCAAGGATTCAGAAGCCGTCTTGGAAAGCTTTCTCTCGATCTTTTTCTGAATTTCCGAAGTTATACGATAGGCCCCAACGGTTTTCGCAAAGCGAATCAGATAAACTTCCCAGCTCGCTGCCTCCAAAGTTTTCTCTGACCTAACAACTGATGATTGCGCCTCGACGTCGGCCAGACCTTCGAATTCAGCACAGGCTTTTTCCCTCGCAAAGCTAAGAGAAATGTCGCCAGCGACAATTAAGGCACCAAAACCGAGAATTTTAATTTTCCTAAAAAACACCACTTCCCTGCTTCCTTGCTTCTTATCCGAACAAGAATGCAAAGGCTGTACCAAAATAAAAGTCAAACTCCAAATATACCCTTGTATTTTCAGGCACTTAGAGTCGGGGCAGATATCTACAAGGGAATGCTTTTAAAATGTGGGATCTCGAAGGGATAGGAACCGAGACATTTAAGTCTACTCAGGCCAAATGTTTTTTCTGACCAATGTCCGATTTCAGGAAATTTTAATCTACTAAATGTAATTCATCTTCTGGATCGTTCAACGATCTTTCGGAGCCGGACTTCTGACCGACTTCTCTAGGATCGAAGAGGGATTTTCAGATAAAAATCACTGACGAGAGTCTTTGATATTAGAAGAGCGGAAAACTGCCTCCCGTCAAGGGAGGCTTTTTCGTTTATAATATGCTGAAGTGCCTAGCATGACGAAATCTATTTACGACTTCAAAGTTAATGATATTGATCAAAATGATGTCAGTCTTTTGGAATATAAAAATAAAGTTGTCTTAATCGTCAATGTTGCGAGTGAATGCGGTTTTACTCCTCAGTATGACGGGCTCGAAAAACTCTACGGAAAGTATAAGGTGCAAGGCTTTGCTGTTCTGGGGTTTCCCTGCAATCAGTTTGGTGGGCAGGAACCGGGAGATGAGAGCGAAATCAAAATCTTCTGCCAAGGCAAATACAATGTAAGCTTTCCATTGTTTTCTAAGATTGAAGTTAACGGTCCAAATGCGGATCCTCTTTTCGAATTCTTGAGATCGTCAGCCAAGGGTATATTGGGTACGACCGCAATTAAATGGAATTTCACGAAATTTCTAGTCGGGCGAGATGGAATGGTGTTGGAACGCTACGCGCCAACCACGAAGCCTGAGGCACTTGAGGCCGATATCGAAAAGGCTCTAAACAAGAAATAATCTAGCTAGATTTTCCGCCCATTATTCCTTTGATAGTTTGGATAAAACTTTTTCGCTCGGGAATGTCATCGTTATCAGATTTCGATTTATTTTTGATTAAGCCAGACTGAACGAAACTCTCGCGCATGGCGTCTTGCTCTGATCTTTTTCTATCGGCTAACTCTTTAGCCTTCACCGACTGCTCCCTAGATTGCATTGCTTTGTTTGTTTGCTTGAGTAGCGCCCCCTGAAGCTGTGGCAAGGAGATCTTTTCCATGAACAATAGAATTTCGCCAAGTTTAAATTTTCGCTTGGACTGAATTTCGAGAACTTTCTGCTGCTGGAGAGCTTCAGCGATATCCCTGGTGGTTACGAGATTCTCTTGGAGGAGAATCTGACCGATTTTATCATCCCCTTCATTATTTCCGATCATAACCTAGATAGTTTAACAGATTATCACTCTTCGTGAGCTAAGCGGTTGATTCGCCGCGTATAAATCATCAACAAACTTCCTAAGCCTATAGAAAGACAAGCGATCAGAATAAATACGCCCAAATCACCTAGGCTTTCGGAGAGGGCACCAAGCTCGGCGGCTAATTTATTGGCCAAGCCTGTTGCCGCAAAATAAAAGCCCATCATGGATGCCACCATATGCTTTGGCGACAACTTTGTAATATAGGCCAAGGCCACGGGTGAAAGAGCCAATTCCCCTAAAGTATGAAACCAATATGCCCCTACAAGCCACCAAAGACTCGACAAACCGGAAGCCTCCTGAGTTCGCTGCATGGCAGCTCCAATCATCAATACAAATCCGACTCCCATGACGACAGTTCCCAGGCCCATCTTAAAAATAGCACTAGGCTCACGCCGCTTCTTCGCCAAGATAGTCCAAATCCAGGCAACTACACCTCCAAATCCGATAATGAAAATTGGATTGAGAGCCTGAAACCAACTCGCCGGAACCTCCCATCCCAAGAAATTTCGATTGGTTAGTTGATCAGCGTAAAGATTCAAAAATCCGCCACCCTGCTCATAGGCTGCCCAAAAAACAATAACGATAAGAAAGGAAATAAATAAAACTTTAATTCTATCTCTCTCTATTGCTGTCAAAGGAGGTCTATGAGACTCCCCCGTCTTGAAGGAGTAACGCTCAATATTTCCAACATCCTTAAGATGTTTCTGACCCCAAATAAAAACGGCTTGGCCCAAAGCCATTCCTATGCCGGCGAGGGCAAATCCATAATGCCAACCAATGCGTTCGCCCACATAACCGACGACAAGACTTGCCAAAAAAGCGCCAATATTGATGCCGATATAAAAAATGGTGAAGGCGGCGTCTCGCCGGCCATCATTATGACTATATAAACCGCCAACCATCGTCGAAATATTGGGCTTCAATAAACCCACGCCCAAAACAATCAAGCATAGAGCCGAATAAAAAGCCCATGGCGCCGTATAAGCCATAAGGCTATGACCGGCAACAAGCAAAAGTCCGCCGAGCATCACAGACTTTTTTTGCCCAAGAATTTTGTCAGCTATCATGCCGCCCGGAATAGACATGAGATAAACAAACATCGTATACCACCCATATAGCGACAGAGCTTCTTCATTGCTCCAACCTAATCCGCCATTTTCCGTTTGTGCCACTAAATATAAGACCAGAATAGCGCGCATGCCATAGTAGCTAAAGCGCTCCCACATTTCGGTAAAAAATAGAATATATAATCCCAATGGATGTCCAAACATCCGAGCACTTTATAGATCCAAAAGCCCTATGACAATCCGAGCTTACGAAACGGACCAAAACATTGTTCATGGACTCGTTTCGTCAATGGCATCAAAAAAGATGGGCGACGATAGTAGCGAGCTTGGACTTTGCCGCCCTCAATGACAAGGCTGGAGAGACGACCGCCGTAATAGGAGGCCACTCCGGTATCGGCCAAAATCAATCGGCGTCCAAGATTCGGCGTTTGTCGAATCATCCGCCTGTCTTCGATAAAATCATTCGTCGGCGTATGCCCAACGATCACCGCATCCGCGCCAAGTTCTTTAAGGTACACGAAAATTTCCTCTCGGGACAACTCTGGATTGGGCTCTCTACTCATCGCAAAATTGACCATCTTCCTGTCCCAAAGAGGCCCAAATTCATTGTCACGAATGGCGGCAAGGACTGACTTCTTGTTTGACGGTCGTTCACCGGCTCCTTGATAATAGCGAATCCACTCTTGCAGCCCCTGATTCACTTCGTCCGGAGTAAAATTAAAAATCCAACGGCCCAAACCGGCATGAACCAAGAGAAAACTTTTACCTGTATCTGGAATTATTTGTATCATTGTACGACGATTAGCGATCCACCTCGAGTAAATACTATCCCCACTATAGGCCATGAGATGTCCCTCAATGAAGTCATCGCCATAGTCCCGAAACGATCGTTTTTCTAACTTGCTTACATATCGATCGTCGCCCTTAGAAACCATTAGTTCATGATTTCCTAGCAAGGCCTCGACGTGTCCTCCTCGGTCCGCAGCCTGAGACTGCAATCGCATGACTAGATCCATCACGCCGCGGGAATAAGGTTCTCGATCAATTAAATCCCCAAGAAAAACTAATACGTCACTTTCGCCCACCCAGTTTCCTTCAGCGTCAATTAACTTCTCACTCTTCAAAATCACTTCAAGAGCATTCAGGTCGCCATGAATATCCGGAACAATAACAACGCGACGAGATCCAATTCGAATCCGAAAATCGTCCATCGGACTGACCAATCGATCATCCGCGATGGTAGGAATTCCATTAACGTTAATTAGACAAACCCCAATGCAAAGGCTGAACCTTACGATGCCTTTTAATCTGTCAGCTAATCCTGCCCACATCTCCCTAAAACCTTCGCGAATTTCATACCAAATTCGCGATATAAACTCAGTAGTAATCCTAGGGACTTGGTCAATGCCTCAAAAGTTGCCAGGGGAATGCAGGTCTCAAATCGCTTTAAAATTGGGGCACCTAAACTCCCTATCCATAGCCAACCCACGCATAGTTTACAACGGTAAGCCACCCAATAGCTCACCACTCCATTCGTAGGACCCCCAAAATACATCTGTATTTTTAGAGACTTACCTCTGGCACACTAACTGCATTTTGTACCCAACGTGGGAATCTAGTTATGAAATATTTAGGCTGAATATGTACGTGATCTACTTCTTTCAAATTGCCCTACTTCTCTTGATCTTTATTGATCTAGCTCGAGTTTTGTTTCATTAAAATGCAATTATAAAATTGAACTAGCGGACAATGGGAATTTGCAGACGCACCTGCAGGCCGGAGGCCTTCACGTCTAACTCAATATTTTCGAAGCTTAAATACCAACCCGTTAAGCGCTCAATCTGCTTGCAAAGATTGAGCCCAACTCCCAGTCTCGACTCCCAGTGCTTCCACTGTTTCAAGGCAAGAATTAAATCTTCAGGCATGCCAGGACCTTGATCCTTTATCTCCAAGAAAAAATAGCCAACAGATTCGCTTAACTCTATCAATATCACCGGTCGGTCTTTGCCAGCATGCTTTATTGAGTTGCGAAGCAAGTTATCAATTAAGATTCTCAGGAGGGGCCACTCCAAACGAGACTCACGCTCCGCAGAGATTTCGGATTTAAACGAAATGGAAACTCCCATATATCTTGAAAAATCCTTGGCAAAAGATTCCACCAAATGCCGAATTGGAACTTGATCCGGGAGATCCAGAGAGGTCTTACGCTTACCAATTTCGAGAATGGTCTTAATAATACTCTCGATTCCCAATACATCCTTTTTGATCTGCGTGGCCAAGTCCTGAAAATCTTTACGACTGGCTTTTTCAAAATCGAAAGTTTCTAACTCGCCTACGATGAGCATCAAGGGTGTGCGAATTTCATGAGCTATACTTCTGGCCCAGTTTTCACGAAAAATAGCCGACTCTTGGATTTGGTTGATCAAACCATTCACCGCTTCCACAACCTCTCCAAAAAACTCGGGATTCGTTCGACTCGGCAAGAGACTCCATTCTTGGACTCGCTCAGACTTCAAAGTTTTAAGATGATCGGCGACGGCTCCAACAGGCCTCAAAATCCTCTGACTTAACGCCCATGCCAATATGGCCACAAACACAGCCACAATTAAAAAAGAGGGGATAAAGAGACGCAAAGCTTTAGGTACCAAAAATGAAACCTTCGGCTGTCCTGTCCGCGCAGGGGTGACCTAAATCAGGTCGTTTGAGAAGTTATGTTTTTTGCGGACATCATGGTCTGTTTCCAGAATTCTCTTCGCTTGTTTTCTGTTTCTTGTCGATCCTTTTTTCTTTG
>Ga0210019_1005488_pt1 | contig 10556 bp, 2 predicted proteins | sample CryGeyCG2114_020_2_FD_183969 | JGI IMG/M metagenome (GOLD analysis project Ga0210019, IMG submission 183969) | Groundwater microbial communities from aquifer - Crystal Geyser CG11_big_fil_rev_8/21/14_0.20 (SPAdes) (version 2) | ecosystem: Environmental > Aquatic > Deep subsurface > Groundwater ...
TTGGCTATGTCTTAACAGGCATGGTTACTTTTATCTGGCAGAACACAAACCGCTGGAAGGATTTAAATTCAAAATTTGTTTTGATGATATATAGAGCTTATTTACTTAGCGGCAAAGAAGATAAGGAATTTTTACGATACTGCTGGCCTGCGGTTAAAAAAGCCTTGGATTATCTGCATGATATGGACACAGATGGGGACGATATCCCTGATAATGAAGGTTATTCTGACCAAACCTATGATACATGGAAAATGCATGGCTTGAGCTCTTATTGCGGAAGCTTATGGCTTGCTTCTCTTGAAGCTGCAATAAAGATGGGAGATATTTTAGACCTAAAGGCCGAGACAGGCAAATATGAAGGATGGCTTGCAAGAGGCAGAGATACGTTTATTAGTAGATTGTGGAATGGCAGTTATTTTAATATTTATTCCGATAATAATGATATTATGGCTGATCAGCTTTGCGGCGTCTGGTATGCAAAGCTTTTGGGCCTGCCGGATTTTATACCTTCGGAGTTGGTTAAAAAAAGCCTCGAGACAATTTATCACTATAATTTCAGGAGATTTTTTAATGGCAGAGTCGGCATAGTAAACGGCATGACAAAAGAAGGTAATTTAATAGGCACAGAACAGGCAGATGAGGTTTGGATCGGGACAAACTATGGCCTTATTTCATTTATGCTTTTATATGGCATGAAAAAAGAAGCTTTTGAAATATTTGAAGTGTTATATAAGAATCTATGGGAGAGAGGATATCATTATTATATTCCAGAGGCGCTTGGAAAGGCAGTGCCGGATGAAAAAAACCGCATAGGAGTAGATTTACAAAGAGAACATGAAGGAGATTATATAGACTCTTTCAGGGCGTCTAAATATATGCGTTCAGGCGCAATATGGAATATACCGATTTCTATAACAGGCTTATCAGCACAGAAAGCTGTAGATGCTAGAGCTAAGATAGAGCAGAGCCCTGCGCCTGAAGATATAAAAGATGCTGTGGATTTATTAAGGCGATATATTAAAAGGCAGCCTGGCATAAATAAATATTTTGAAAATATTAAGACAAGAGAAGATTTAATACGTTATCTGGACGCCAATCCTTCTATAGCAGTTCCTTTTAAATCTACAGCAGAAAAGATCAAAGCGTACGCTATCCATATAGATGGGGAAGTATTTATAGTGGTTGTTAATTTAGGAGAATTCACTTCTCCTGATTCAATTGATGGCAGACAAAAGGCGCGCGCCACAGTATTTGGCAGGCATGGTTTTGAAACGCTTCTAGGATACCAGGCAGTTGATAATATATTTGATGTTTATCAGGCAGAAGATGCTATAGAAAAAGATCCCGCAGGAAATAATCTTAAATACAGGACCCATTCTATATGGCAAATGCTTGATAGGGGTTTACCCATTGGCGTGTCTGAGCCATCGGATATCCAGGTATTACGGTTAACTAAAACAGAAGAAATAAGAGGAAAACCAGAAAAAGAAAAAGCGATTCAGGATATTGGCGATATCTTAGCAGCTGCAATTAATGAAGAGCTGATAGAAGGGACCAGTTCGCCCAGCGAATTTTTACTTAAAATTGTGTCAGAATTTTCAGACAGGCCGGATGATTTAAGTGATATTTTAAAATCAGTTTCAAGATTGAGCCAACGCGAAGCAAAAGAAAAGTTTACAGAAGAAGGTATTCCTCCAGTAATGGCATTTATTGCCACTTTAGCGCCAGATTTATTAAAAGATATGAAAAGTTGGAATAGCCAGGTTTATGCATTGTTAGATTCAGTCATAAATAGTGATTTTAACAAGGATTTATTCGAGAGAGGCGAGATCGAAGTTAATTATAAAGTGACTAGAAGCACTGCTTTTATCTTTTCTAAATATTATAACGGCCGCCGCATATTTATTCCAATCCATTTTGCTAAAAGGCCATATAACGAAGAAGATGGTAAGGCATGGTTTAGTGTCATGAATATGGACCTAGGTTATTCAGCGGAAGTTTCTCATAAGATATTTGACCATACTATCGGTAATTTTTATCCATTGGAACATCCTAAAGATGATTTGGCTAAAGAATGGGCTATTGGCGTTCCTGTAATCTCAGGCCATAGAGATAGAAGCGGCCTTAGCCAGCATGGCTGGCGCTTCCAGATTCTGGAAATAGACGCAGTATTATCTGAGCGTCTTGCATGGTTTAAAGATCCTTCTCGGGTTAATGTAGTAGTCAATCTCCCGATATTTTCTCTTAGGCGCAACACCAACGATTCCGGCATAGGAAAATTTACAGACATAGGAGGGTATTTCAAAAATACGCTAAAGCCTTCGGGCGTAAACATTCTTTTACTCCTGCCATTTTTTGCTGTTCTAGGAGAGAGCCCTTATGCGCCAGTTAATTTATATGCCTTGAATGAGTTATTTATCGATTGGTCTTATGTAGAGGAAGTTCAAGATGGCGATGCATTACTCAAAGGATTAATAGCGCCAGAAGCAGAACAGAAAAGCATTTCTTATGATTCTGTCCGCCAAAGGGAACGTAAGGTTGCATTAGAGGCTTTTAATCGTTTTAAAGAACGTCATATTGATAAAGAGACTCAGCAGGCAATAAGTTTTAAACAGTTTGTTGAACAGCAAAGTTTCTGGTTACAGGATTATGCGGAATTTATGGCTTTTCATGAGATTATAGGAAAACCTTCGATAGAATGGCAAGCCAGAGAAGTGGAATTAGCAAAGAGTGATACTCGTTATCAAGAATTAATGAATATGCATAAATACAGCCAGTGGATTGCCCATAGGCAGTTTAAAAACGCCATAGCTATAGTGCATGAACATGGCGGCCGCATGCTTTTTGATGCGCCTATGTTTCGCGCTGGTGACAGCGTGGATACATGGAAATATGGCAGATATTTCAGGGATGTAGGGGTGAGGAGCCCAGGCATTATACGGCCGGGTTTAAATGAAAACTGGAAGGAATTGGTATTATGGAATTGGAGCGAATTACAAAAAGATAACTACGAGTTTATATTAAGGCCTTATAGGCACTGGCTTGATTTAGGGATGGATGGGGTTAGATCAGATGCTGCTCATTTTGCCTACAAATTTGGTAACGGCCAGATAGCAAGCGGAGACGAACCAGGAGATGCTTACATTAAGCGTCTTGGAGAGATTGCCATGGAAAAAGGAAAATTATTTGTAGCCGAGGCACTTGAAGGCATGGCTGACAATGTTCGGAAATTCGGTATTATGATAATTGATGAAGATTGGAAAAAGATGAGTTCGCACGATGATGCGCGCTACTATGATACAAAAGAACAATTCATAGATGCATTCAACAGGCTGCTTTATTCTAAAGATTACTCCAGCATGAATGCGCGATTTATTGCATTTACCGCAGGGGATGAGCATGGGGATCCTATTCCTGTCAAGGTGGTAAAGGATGAAGGGCGAAGAGAGTCTTTCTGGCAATACAGGCATCCCGAAAAAAAAGATATTGATTATGAAACTAGGGCCAGATTTAATATCGGCCTTTATGTTTACAATAGAATCTCAACTTATCAAGCTTATCAAAAGGCAAAAAAAGAAGGCGATATCTGGGAAGCTCAAAGCGCTATTTTAGATGCCTTTAAAACTGCCGCAGGCTTATTTATAAAACATAAAAATGGTTTAGTCCAGATTTGGGCGTCCAGCCTTGACTGGTTCCAGGAAGAATGGGGCAGGGATACTTTTATATCCCTTCCCGGGCTGTTGCTTTCCACAGGGCGTTTTGAGGAAGCCAAGAGCGTATTCAGAAGGTTTTCAGGTTACCTGGCAGGTGGATTAATACCTAATAAAGCATGGAATCCGAACAAGCCGGCAAGTTTTGAATATAATACAGCTGATAGCTCAATGTGGTTTATTCACGCAATCAATGAATATTTGGAATATACAGGAGATTGGAAATTTGTTGAAGAGATGCTTCCTGCCATGCGCAGTATCATAGGCAATCATATCAAAGGCACTGGGTATGAACGTTACGGCAGATTCAATAAAATATATATGGACGAAGATGGGCTGATCGTAAGCCCTGCCCAGGCCACGTGGATGGATGCGGATCCTGGCGGAAAAGACGCCCCTATCACCCCAAGAAACGGCAAGGCCGTAGAAATCAATGCGCTTTGGTATGCAAATTTAAGATTTATGGCGCGCGTAGAAAAAAAGCTTGAAAATAGCGCGAATGCGGATAGATATGATTCTTTAGCCGGCAGGGCCAAAGAGTCATTTAAAAAATTCTGGAATGAATCTGCGGGAAGCCTTTACGATGTTATTGATGCAGGAGGATTGAAAGGAGAAAAAGACGCTTCGATAAGGCCGAATATGGTTTCTGCGGCCAGCGTAGGCGGCGATTTATTGACTTTCGAACAAAAAATATCAATATTGGAAATTGCAAAAAATTATCTTCTAACTCCTTATGGGCTGCGCACACTTTCGCCGCAGGATCCATTATATCATGGCAGGTATTTTACAGAAAGACCGCCGGAAGAGAAAGATGCCGCTTATCATCAAGGCAGCGCTTGGCCATACCTGCTGGGCGCTTATATAGATGTCTTGGAGCAAGCGCGCAAATATGAAGGCAAGGATAATATTGATATAGATACAGAAATCCGCAATATCCTCACTCCTTTAATAAAATTTTTAATGACAAATGCGGATGGTTCTCTTCCGGAACTTTTTGACGGCGATATCCCTCAACGCCAAGGCGGAACTCGCTCGCAGGCATGGAGCATAGCAGAGATTTTACGCGTTCTTATAAAATACAATATTGTTAAGGAAATATCAAAACAGGCTGCTTATCAGGCGCAGGCTGTGCCGGCAAAGCCAGCGGGAGAGCCTAATCCTCTTGAGGCAAAGGAAGATCCGGCTTTTGCTCAGATAGGCCAAGAAAAACCGCGGTCGAAAGATTGGATTAAAGATGCAATTGTTTATGAGATTGATGTGCGTGGTTATGCAATGCAGAGAGGGCCAGAGGGGAAGATAAAGACAGGAACCTTTATCGATATAGAAAGGAATCTCGAACAAATAGCCAGGATGATAATAGGCAGTCATGGCAGTAAAGTAATTCCAACTTTGTATCTTAAAGGCATTTATCCTATTGGAGAAAAGAATAGGCATTCTGACGGCAGCCAATTTTCAATTAAAGACCATATGGCAGTCAATCTAGATGCGGGAACAGAGGAAGATTTCAGGAGACTTGTAAAAAGGGCGCATTCTCTAGGTATGCGTATTATCATAGACGGTGTTTTTAATCATTCTTCAAGAGACTCATGGGCTTTGGAAAATCATCCGGATTGGTTTTTATGGCATGGCAAAGATACAGTAATGGCAGGCAGCGATGGCAGCTCTCATTGGGATGATACAGCGCAATTCAACCATTTAAATCCAGAATTAAGAGAATATCTTATCCAGTCTACTTTACATTGGGCGGAAATGGGCGTAGATGGTTTCAGGGTAGATGCTGCATGGGCATTGCTTAAACGCTATTTATATGAACACTGGAGCCATCGTTGGAAAATCAGCTGGAAAGAGTTTAACAAACAAATGCCGGAAGAGTTTTTGAAAGAATTAGTTCAAAGGGCAAATGGAGAAAATCCAGGAATTTATTTTCTTATGGAATCTTTTTATCAGGCCGGAGAACTTGAAGGATTATTCATGCCAGGAGATGAATTCCGCCAATATGTAGTTTCTTATCTAGGAGGATGGTTAAGCGGCCATGGGCCAGGAGAAGGGGCATTGGATATGGCTATCAATCATTGGGGGAATGGGTTAAATGAGCTTAAAAGATGTTTGGTAGACGGTTTTCAAGCAGCTCCTCTGCGATACGCGGATATAGAAAACCACGATAGCAGGAATAGGGTGGTTAGAAAGTTTGGTAAAGGCGGGGCAGTATTAGCCTTGGCAGTTCTTTTAGCTGCGCACACGGTGCCTGTTATTTTTAACGGCCAGCTTCTCGGAACAGGATTTCAGGTATCTATGGACCAGATTGAGACCAGAACAGGCGAACTTGGCGGCGTTCACTGGGATGAAAGAGACGATGGGTATTCAGCTGCCTGTCAGAAAATATTAGATGTTTTAGGCAGGGATATAGTATTTCGCCGCGGTAATATGTATTTACTTGATGTCAAGGATAACAATGGCAATGATGTGAATGATGTAATCGCAATTTTACGCGCTTGGCAGGATGAAAATGGCAATCTACAGCGCCGCATATTTATTGCTAATTTTTCAAATAGAGAAGCCTCAGGATATGTGAAACTGCCTGAATCAGTTCATGTAAATAGTTACGACGATTACGGGATAAGGAATCTTGTTACGGGCGAACTCTTGAGCAAAAGTTTACCTGGCGAATACGCAGGAAGAAAGCTTGCAAGAGATGGGTTATATGTGAGGTTGTCACCTTTTGATAAAAATAATGTTTCGTCTCCGGATGCGCCTTTCATTCAAGTTTTTAATCTCTTTAGCGAAAATAGGAAGCTTGAACCTTTATTCAATGAGTTAGCCGGTATAAATACTCTTCAGGAGCTGGATACATTTGAGACGCGGCATATCGATAGCCCGGAGAGATTAAAGACAGCTATATTTGAACGCAGGCAGGATATTATACTCGCAGAATTGGCGCGTAAAACTACACTTCAGGAATTCTCAGAAGCTGCAGCATCATTATTGCAGTCTATTTCCGCTAATTTACCCATTTATGGAAGATTAGCAAGGGAAAGCTCCCTTAGACTGCAGGCATTATTCATTAAAGAACTAAATCAAAAGTTTAAAGAAGAATTCAGAGATGCTTTATGGATTGATATAAGAGCTAATCAAGATTTTAAAGCCGCAGATACTTTTTTTAGAAAATTGCTCAACGAATCAGAGCTTGAATATTTGGCCGGGTTTTTAGATAATCGCCATTCAGAAATCCGCAATATTGCTCAGACGATTCTTGGCGATTATGTGCGCCACCTTCCGCCAAGGCCTTTAGCAGATTTTATTGAATTAGTTAACGGTCCAGCTGCCCAAAATATAAATGGTAATTCAAAATGGTTTTTGGGTATAGCTGAGCAGAATCCGGGCTATAGCTTCGCTCAAAACTTAAAGAAGAAATATACACGCGGCCGCATTGTTTTTGTAACTTCAGAGGTAGCGCCTTTTACTCAAAAAGGCGGCATGGGCCAGGTAATGAGTTCTCTGCCCCAGGCATTGGCAAAGATGGGATATGAGGCAATAGTGATTATGCCTCAATATAAGGGGCTTAGGCCGCCATTAAGCGGGGTTAATCAAAAAGAGTTAGATAAAAAGCTCATTACGACTATTCAACAATTATCTGTTCCTGTAGGCGGAGGAGAGACTGGCGCATTAAAATGGTTGATACAAGGAGAGGTTACGATGCACTTTGTTGATGCTGTGCATCATTTTGACGAGACTGATCATGGGGGAGATGTATATCGCAGCGGAGAATACTATAAAGATGGAGGGCGTTTTGGATTTTTATCCAAGGCTAGTCTGGAAGCTTTGGAAGCAATGAATGTCAAACCGGATATTATAGTCAGTAATGATTGGCATGCTGCAGCTATTCCCGTTTGCTTAAAAGATTCATGGGAATACAATAGGCCATTCTGGAAAAATGTTAAAATCGTTCAGATTGTGCATGTTTTAAAAGCCAAGGGAGATTTCGGCAAAGAGCTGATGGATTATCTCAGGCTTCCATGGAATGCATTCCATGGAAGCTGCCTTGAAGAAAATGACAAGGTTGTTTTATTAAAGGGCGGATTAGCCAGAGCAGACAGGGTAATCACTGTTAGTAAAACATATGCTAAAGAGATAGCTTCATTTCTGGGAGAAGGGCTTGAATGGCTGTTGCAGCGCATAGATAAAGAAGGCAAGCTTCTAGGCGTACTTAATAGAGTTGATACTATTTACTGGAAATCAGATAATGCAGACAAAGTCCCTTATCCTTATACTCTAAAAGATGCGCTGGAACAAAAACCAAAAAATAAAAGTCATTTCCAGAATAAATACAGTAAGCCGGGTAATGATAAATATAAATATGGATATCTTAATGAGAACCCAAATGCCATTTTAATCGGGATGATTGGTTCTAGGGGGGTAGACCAGAAAGGCGTAGATATCGCTATAGGCGCAATCAGGATGGTTCTAGAAGCCACAGAAAATACAAATGACCCTGATCTTACGAGACGGAAAATTATCGAGCTTATTTACAATCCAAATTCAAAATTAGATTCATCTACTAGGGAAATATTAAAGGATGCTGTTATAGAAGATCCTAAAGCATTATTTAAAGATGTTCAGTTTGTATGGTACGCTAATGCGGAGTCGCCTTATAAGGAAGGATTAATAGACCTAGCAAATCGTTTTCCTGGCAAGGTATTGGTCAATTTTAACTATAATGATGACACTGCAATGGAGTACTATGCAGCTTGCGATATGCAATTGATGCCGTCCAGATTTGAGCCGGGAGGTTATCCTCAGCAGATTGCTTTAATATTTGGCGCAATACCTATAGTATATGTAACAGGCGGCCTTAGCGATGCTGTTACAACATATAACCTGGAGACCATGGAAGGATTTGGCATGGCGTACCCTAATACTGGAAATGAACCTCCTAATTCTGAAAATTTATTAGGAGGCATAGCATGGGCAGTGTATTTATATAGAAACCGCGGCCCTCTTGATCACTGGTCTAATATGGTTCAGAATGCAATGAGAGAAGATGTGTCTTGGAATAAGTCGGTTCAAGAATATGATGAGGTTTTTCAAGAATTAATTATGGAAGGGCGCGCCGAGGATGGCATTTTGGGATTGCAAGCCGTTAGAAATGAGATATGAGATGATAAAATAAGAATAACCACATAACCAAGAAAGGAGATGAGAATAAAATGGAAAATTTTACAGAGAAGAGAAAATTTAAAAGATTAGCTTTGCCTATTCCTGTTGAACTTAGGCAGACCTTGGAGAGCGGGAAAAAGGAAGTCAATAATGGCATTTGCTCTAATATAAGTTATAGTGGAACTTATATAAGAAATATAAATGCCGGTAAAATAATGCCAGGAGATAATTTAAATATATCTATATCTATTCCTAGGATTTTTACGCAGGAGTTTCCTTTTTCCAGTCTAATAGGGAAAGCAAGAGTTGTAAGAGTTGAAAGAGACGGTATTGCGCTTGAGTTTAATGAAGATATCCATAGGCTTTATGTTGCCAATGCATAGGCGGGAATAACCAATTAAAACCCTTGACAGTTTTTGCCTCTATGGTATCATATAGTTTAAATTTTCTGATAAGCTTCTCGGCTAAACTAAGTATGGACACAAGAAAATCTCATCTTGAAAACTTCAGTTTTATTTTGCCGGCTTTAATTTTCTTTTGCGTATTCAGCGTTTACCCTCTTTTAAAAACTTTTCAGTTGAGCGTTTATACCTGGGACGGAATTGCGCCAGTGATGAAATTTGTCGGGCTAGCGCATTATAAGCACATCTTTTTAAATAATCCTGTTTTCTGGAAGTCAATGGGAAACGCGGGTATTATTACATTGATGGCCCTTACGTTACAAAATGCTGTAGCATTGCTATTAGCTTTGATAATAAATAAAAATATCCGCGGAAGGCATATTTTTAGGGCTATTTTTTTTCTGCCGCCTATTCTTTCAGGTATTGTAGTAGGGCTAATCTGGAAATGGATTTATGACGGGAACTATGGGATTTTGAATTATTGGCTGTCTCGCTTAGGGATAAGCGGGCAATACGCAAACTGGGCATGGTTATCCGAAATAAAGACAGCTTTGATAAGCGTAGGTATTGTGCATATATGGAAAGGACTTGGGTATGCGTTTATCTTATTTTTGGCAGGGCTTCAGAGCATACCTGAGGATGTTTATGAGGCAGCAAGGATAGACGGCGCAGATGAATGGGCGCAGTTTAAGCATATTACAGCGCCTCTTCTTGTCCCGGTTTTCGCTATAGTCTCTATCCTTACTATACTTGGGACAATGCAGATATTTGACCTTATATATTCAATGACGCGCGGCGGGCCAGCGGGCCATACCAGCGTTCCTATTACTGAAATATATGAATATATGAGTAATGGCGAATTTGGATATGCTACTACTATGGCAATTGTATTCGGCCTTGTTTTGTTTATTGTTTCTATAGCCCAAATCCGCATAGCAAAAAAGATGAAACAAGTGTAATAATGAATATATTTACTTCTAAGAAAATTTCAATAAATATTGTAAGTTACATAATCTTAATTTGTATGGCGATTACCTGCCTTTTCCCTCTATTCTGGATGCTTTCATCCTCTCTTAAGACGCAGGATCAGATCTTTACAGATATGAGCCTGGTACCAAAGCATCCTCACTGGTCAAATTATTTAGATGCATGGATAAAAGGGGAATTTAATAGCTATTTCCTCAATAGCCTTATTTACACTGTCTGCAGCGTAGTAGGCATAGTGCTTATTTCTTCTTTGGCAGCGTATGGGTTTGCAAGGCTGGATTTTCCTATGAAGAATTTTTTCTAT
>Ga0210019_1005490_pt1 | contig 10555 bp, 13 predicted proteins | sample CryGeyCG2114_020_2_FD_183969 | JGI IMG/M metagenome (GOLD analysis project Ga0210019, IMG submission 183969) | Groundwater microbial communities from aquifer - Crystal Geyser CG11_big_fil_rev_8/21/14_0.20 (SPAdes) (version 2) | ecosystem: Environmental > Aquatic > Deep subsurface > Groundwater ...
ACGTGAAGAACAAAGGCTAGGCTTAGATAAACCTTATTATGTTCAATATCTTCTTTGGCTCAAAGGACTTACTCACGGGGATTTAGGAATCACTCAACAAAACCAACCTGTTGTTAAAATTATACAAAGACCTTTATTAAACACATTAATTTTAAGCCTATCAACGTTAATATGCACTTGGTTTCTTGCTATCCCTTTAGGAATTTGGGCTGCATTAAATAGAAATAAATTAATTGATAAATCACTGGCAATTTTTACTTCATGTGGAATGTCAACACCATCTTTTGTACTTGCTGTGCTTGGATTACTATTTGCACTGAAAACACAGATTTTGCCTATTGGGGGTTTAACAAGTGTAAATCACTTTGAGCTTAATTTTTACGAAAAATTATTTGATATATTTCAACATTTACTATTGCCTACATTAGTACTAACAGTAATTGCCATTGCTGGCTTACAAAGACAAATGAGAGCTAATCTTCTGGATGTTTTAAGACAAGAATATATTAAAACTGCAATCGCAAAAGGGCTTCCTACACATAAAGTGGTTTACAAACATGCTCTTAGAAATGCCATCAATCCTTTAATTACTATTTTTGGTTTTGAGCTGTCCGCACTCTTAAGCGGTGCTGCGCTTACCGAGACAGTTCTTGCTTATCCAGGACTTGGTGCACTAACCCTTGAAGCAGCAAGAAAACTTGATATAAACCTTACAATGGTAACTCTTATGTTAGGTGCAACAATGCTAATTATAGGTAATTTAATTGCAGATTTACTACTAAAATATGCAGATCCTAGAATTAAACTTGGGGTAACATGATAAACATTTTAGACAAGTTATCAAAAGATAAAATCTCAAAAGTATGTTTGATCTTATTAATCACTATATATTCTTTTGTTTTGCTGTCAGGATTTATAGCACCATATGATCCCAATGTAAGAGATACCAAGGCAAGTTACTTACCACCATCTACAATTTATTTCTTTGACAATAACAAACCATCTATTCCGTTTATCTATAAGAGAACATATTCTTTTGACAAAGACAATTTTAAAAAAATAGTAAAGGAGGATAAAACAAAAAAAATATATTTAAAGCTTTTTGCTCAAGGAGATCCTTGTAAATTACTTGGTATAATCCCTTACAACATTCACTTATTTGGTACAAGCGATAAAAATATAAGAGTTTATCTTTTTGGCACAGATAGAAATGGAAGAGACATTTTATCCCGCCTTTTATACGGAGGACTGCCTAGCCTTACTATTGGATTTGTAGGTTTGTTAATTGTTTTCCCGTTAGGACTTCTTTACGGAGGAATATCTGGTTACTATGGAGGTGCTATTGATAATCTAATGATGAGAATTGCTGAAGCAATTATGAGCCTTCCATATTTTTATTTAATAGTTGTTCTTGCAAGCATCTTACCTGCTAATCTTTCAAACTCACAAAGATTTCTTATGATTACAGTTATTTTGTCGTTTGTTAGCTGGGCGGGACTTAGTCGCGTAATTAGAGGTCAAGTATTATCAATCAAGGAAGAAGAATATGTTCTTGCTGGAAAAGCAATGGGGCAAAATGACATTAATCTTATTATTAAACATATACTTCCTCAAACAGCAAGTTATGTAATTATTGCTGCTACATTATCAATCCCTGGTTTTATTATTGGGGAAAGTGCTCTTAGCTTTTTGGGATTAGGTATAACCCAACCAGATCCAAGCTGGGGAAATATACTTGCTGAAGGAAAAGAGCTTTCAAATATGTTAATTAGACCATGGCTTTTATTAGCTCCTGCATTTTGTATATTTATCTCTATACTTTCTTTTAATTTAGTAGGTGATAAACTAAGAGATATCTTAGATCCAAGAGAATAATATGACAAAACTTTTCAATTTAATCATAGGAGGAGCACTTGGCACAGTAACAAGATACTACTTTTCAGGTCTTATGTATCAACTATTCGGAAGCAGTTTTCCATTTGGCACATTTGCTGTAAATATGCTTGGTTGCTTCATTATAGGACTATTAGCGAGTTTATCAGAAGATAAGTTTTTATTAGATACTAATGCACGAATATTACTTATGGTTGGATTTTGCGGTGCTTTCACTACTTTTTCCACATTTATATTTGAAACATCAAATCTAATAAAAGAAGGTGAATCAATGCAAGCATTTTTAAATATTTCAGCAAGTGTAATAGTAGGATTTTTGCTATTTAGATTAGGGGTACTAGCTACAAAATTAATTTAGGAGGCAAGTTCATGAAAATTCCATCAAATGGTAAATTACTTAGAATCTTTATTGGAGAAGATGACAAATATAAAGATAAACCTCTTCACGAAGCTATAATTTACATGGCAAAAGAATCTAAGCTAGCTGGTGCTACTGCAATTAAAGGGTTTATGGGATTTGGCTGCAAGAGTCATATGCACACAGCCAAACTACTTAGATTATCTGAAGACTTACCAATTATAATTGAAATAGTAGACAGTGAAGAAAAAATTAAAGATTTCATATCTAAGCTTGATGACATAGTTAAAGAAGGTCTCATTACATTGGAAAATATTAATGTGATTATGTACAGAGCTAATTAGTTTATAGGCTTTCGTCCATAATACTTTGAAAATGGCCAATAAAATGCATAAAAAATGCCTAGAATTATCACGGTATAAAACAAGCATATGATTTTATTAAAAATTAAAAATAAAGTGATGAACAAATATTGTTCACCAATATGAAATTGTAATACTGGAATAGATTGATAAACTTTCTCCCCAACTGAAAAAATAATATTCAAGAGATAAAAATTCTTCTTCTTATCTCCCGCTCCATGCCTCTTGTCCCTTGCCTCCAGCTTGATATCCTGATTCACATAGTAATCAAACAAATATACAAAAAACAAGCTTGTCATTGCTAAAGGCCAAATTATCCAATTTTCATAAATAACAAAATGTCCCCAAGCTAATGAAAAATATAGGATAAAATCTTTTACCCTATCCGTAACCCTGTCATACCAAGCTCCAAAGTTACTGGATGCATTTCTATACCTGGCTAATTGTCCATCTAGACAATCAAAAACAAAAACAAATTGAACCAGTATCCCCCCAATAATCAAATTAAAATATTCACCAGAAGCTATATAAAAACATGCAACAAAACATAGAGCTAGTGAAAAAGTAGTTACTAAATTAGGAGTTATCCATGTAACATCAGCTATAAAAGGCAAAATTAAATTAGCTACTGTACCGGAAAATAAAGATGCCCACCAACCATCTTTTTTCTTTTTTGCATCTTTTATCTTTTCTTTATCTACCACTGAGACTATTTTCTAAGCTTTTCAGCTTCTGCTTCAGACAAATAAAAACTTTCATTTAGCTGCGGGAAGTTACCATTTTGCACATCAAAAATATAATTTTTCACTGCACTATCAGCTTCTTTTCCAAATTCAGCATATCTTCTGACAAAACTTGGTTTAAAATCTGTAAACTTACCTAGCAAATCATCAGTTACTAGAATCTGCCCATCACACTCTGAACCAGCACCAATACCTATTGTGGGAATACTAATGCTATTTGTTACCAAAGATGCTGCTTCAGAAGGCACCATTTCAAGCACCACTGCAAAGCAACCTGCATTTTGCAAACTAATTGCTTGATCTATAAGAGATTTAGTTTCTTTTGCTGTTCTTGATTGAACCCTATTCCCTCCCAGTGCATTTACTGACTGTGGAGTAAAACCAATATGACCAATTACTGGAATTCCAATTTGAACCATCTTTTCTACAGTTTTTAGGATGTCAGGTGATGAGCCTTCTAGCTTGACTGCTTTTGCACCAATTTGCAAACATTTTCCAGCATTATACATAGCTTTTTCCTGACTTACTTGATAACTTAAAAAAGGCAAATCAACAACTACAAGAGCATGCTTAACACCACGCACTACTGCTTTTGCATGATGTAACATCTCATCCATAGTAACTTGTAATGTACTTTCTAAACCTAATGCAACTTGAGCTAAACTATCTCCCACTAAAATAAGATCTACACCAGCAGCATCCAGCATTTTAGCTGTACTGTAATCATAAGCAGTAAGAGCAACAATTTTTCTTCGCTGCATTTTATATTGTTTAATGGTATGTGTAGTTATAGGCATAGATCTTAGAACTAACATTATATTACACAATTTGCTTATCAATAAATTCAATGATTTGAGTTAAATTTGAAATCGTCTTTATATCTTTAAGATTATGTTTATCCCTATTTATAATTAATGCATTAATATTTAGAGCTTGCGAAGGATAATAGTCCATCTCCAAGCTGTCTCCTACACAAATAGCTTCTTCAGGTAATATATTTAATTCATTAAGTGCAAATCTAAAAATCTTTGCATCTGGCTTAGAAACCCCGACTTTCCCTGAGTAAGCTAAGCTATCAAAATATTTACTTAGTTTTAAGTCCTTAAGCAACTTAGGTAATCTATTATCAAAATTAGAAATAAGTGCACTTTTTATTTTCTTAGATGCCAAATTTCTTAACGTTGGTATCACATCCAAATAAACACCCCATGAACTTTTTGTAGCAAACTCTCTAAAAATATCTTCAAATAAAGCTTGAAAGTTCTCACCAATATTTATCCCTGATTTCTCAAATGTTTCCTGAACAACTTCTCTCCACCATCTTTTTTCTTCTACATTACCCCCTGATGATTTAGGTTTTCTTTCCAATATCTTATAAAAACAATTATTCAGTGCATTTGGATCAGAGACGATACCATATTGCATAGCAGAATTAGCATAGATTGTTCCAACCGAGTCTTTAACATAAATCAGTGTCCCTACCAGATCAAATAAAACTGCTTTTACACTAGAAACCATAAACTAGATCAACAAATTACTTACAAGCAAACAGGCACCCAATATACCAGCATCATTTCCAAATTTACTTTTAACAACCAGTCCTTTATCTACTGATTTCTCCATTGCAGGCAAAAGCATTTTTTTTAGTTCTTTATTTAAAAGTTTCAAATTTACTTTAAGAGAAAGCCCTCCAGAAAGCACAACTTTTTCAGGATCAATTACTTGAACTAAATTACAAATACCTTCTGCAACATAAAAATGCCAGTCTTCAACAGCTCTTAAAGCAAGTAAATTATCCTTATGCTTTTCACTTTCAGCTACGCTAAATAAAGCTTTTGTGGAATGCATATTCTTTTTATCAGGAAAGTAGTGTTTTGCAAGTGCAATAAGTCCATTTCCTGATGCATATGCTTCCAGACAATCATACTTACTACAAGTACATAATCTATGTTTTGAATAACTAAGTTTTATATGTCCTATTTCTCCACCTGCAAAATGTTTTCCTCTAAGTACCTTTCCATTAATTACAATTCCACCACCTACACCAGTTCCTAATGTAACCATAAGAAGCGGGGTTGAACCTTTTGCCAAACCAATTTTATATTCAGCATATGCAGCTGCATTGGCATCATTTTCTACTACTACAGGAACATTATGTCTTTTTTCTAATATCTTTTTTACTTCAGTGCCATACCAATTTTTTATATTTCCTGTAGAACCAACTATTTCCCCTGAGTCACTCACCATTCCTGCTGTAGATATTCCAATGCCACAGAGTTCATATCTTTTAGAATATTTTTTATAAAAACCACTTACGACATTTAAGATAGATCTACCACTCGGAGTCCCCACATTTTGTGTATGAGTTATTAATTTTTTCCGATCAAACAATGCATGGGCAATTTTTGTACCTCCTATATCAATACCCAAATACACTTGTTTTATTTTTTTGACCATATTTAAAACCTATTTTAATCTTAACAGCATAACCATACTCAATAATGCAAAGATCACACTAATAACTTGCGCAGCCGGGAAACCTAAAAAATATAAACTATCTACTCTTAAAAATTCCAAACAAAACCTAACTGTTGAATACATTAACAAATAAATCCAAAATGTTTTACCTGGATTTCTTTTCCATTCTTTATATTGTTTATATAAAAATATAAAAATAACAAAATCTAACAACGATTCATATAAAAAGGTAGGGTGAAAATATTCATAATTAATATACTCTACAGGTCTGTATTGCAAAGGCACATATAGTCTAATAAGTGAGGAAGATATAGGTAACCCAAACGCTTCATTATTAAAGAAATTTCCCCATCTCCCTAAAGCCTGAGCCAAAGGCACAACAATACCAGCAATATCAACATATTTGTAAAATGAGATTTTCTTTAATTTTGTATAAAGCCAAAGTATAAATACCCCGCCAACTAACCCGCCATGTACGGATTGACCACCATACCAAATTTTTGGAATTTCAGATAAATGTTCTTTAAAATAATCGAGATTTAAAAATACAAACCACAGCCTGGCAAATACAATACTAAAAATTAAAACTAAAAAAACCAGATTGTTGAAATGTTCTATACTTAATTTATTTTTTACAGCAAGTTTTTCAGCAAGGAAATATGCTGCTAAAAACCCAATTCCTATAAACACTCCATACCATCTTACGACCACTGAACCAATACTAATTGCAATAGGTCCTGGCGAAGAAAGCGTAAGAGTAAACTCACTTGGCATTATATATTCCCTCTTGTTTAAAAAGGATAAATGGCGTTTTAAGGATAATTTTAAAGTCTAAAAACAAACTCCAATTTCTAGCATACCAACAATCTAACTCCATTCGCTTCTCATAACTAACTGCATTTCGTCCATTAATTTGTGTCCAGCCAGTAAGCCCAGGCTTTACAAGAAGTTTATCAAAATTCTTTTTACTAAATTTTTCTACTTGAGATGGTATAGCTGGTCTTGGACCTACTATTGACATATGTCCCAATAGCACATTAATTAATTGAGGAGTTTCATCCAAACTCAACTCGCGTAAAACTCGCCCGACTTTAGTAATTCTTTCATCTTTAGAACTATCGGCAAGTTTATGCGGATCGGCTCCAATATACATTGTCCTGAATTTAAAGCAGATGAATTCTTTATTTCCTTTTCCAACCCTTTTATGCATATAAAATATGGGTCCGCTAGAACTAAGTTTAATAGCAACAATAATAATCAGCCACAAAGGAAACAACAATACCATTGACAAAAGTGCAACAAAAACATCAAAGATTCTTTTAACTAACAATTGCATGTTACTGCCTAGCTAGTGTAATACTTCAAAGCAAGTTAATCAAGAGGTAAGATTTTACCGAATAAATCGGTAAAATCTGGATTACAGTAGAAAGAAACATTTAAAAAATGCACTTTGCAAAACCGGTGCAGCCCATTAGTGGGCAAGCCGGTGGTAGGTAAAAACAATTGCATTTTAAATATAACTAGACATGGCTTAAATTACCCAACATATGTTTTAATCCTTCTTCTACATTATATTGAATATTCCAGTCAATGCTATTTTTAATTTTACTGATATCAAGATATATCCCTTTATTATTTTCATTTGTATATAATTCACTTTTTTCAATTACAGGTTCTGGTGCATGAGGGAAGTATTTATATAAAATGTTAAGAATATCCTGTAATGTAGTTTGCTGACCGGAGCCTAAGTTAACAATTTCTTTTGGAAAATATTCTGATTCTATAATTTTTACAATTGCACTAACTAAATCATAAACATATATAAAGTCACATATTAAATCTATGTTGTTAAAGACTACCGGACTTTTATTATTTTTCAGTTTATTTACAAATTTAACAATTACTCCAGATTTCTTATAATCCTGCTTTTCGCCAAAAACACTGGATACTCTCATAATGAGATAGTCTAATGAGGATTTAATTATTAATTCTTCAGCTTTCAATTTATTTCTTCCATAGAAGTTAATGGGTTTCAAGGGATGCTTTTCATCAACAGGTAAATAAGTTGGTAATCCATAAACTGCTTGCGAAGAAAGATACAACAATTTAGTATTTGGATTTACACTTAATAACACATCAAGCAAATGCTTGGTTGCAAGCACAGTGTCTTTTTCTTCTTCTTCCTTTTTTTCTTCTGCTCTCGTTATACTTGATCCACTAGCAAAATGACATACAATATTTGGCAGAAATTGCTTAATAATATCTGATAATTTTTCACTGTTTAAATCTAAGCATATATCTTCTTTTTTACTTCTTCCAATAGTACAAACATCATAGCTTAAATCAATCAGTGCTTCTTTTACTGCTTTGCCAATAAATCCTGAGCCACCTGTTATAAGTATCGATTTATTATCTTTTACCTTTTGCATTACACCTAGTTGAAATTATTTTTCCAGATCCTTAATTTCCTGAACCCTTCTTTGATGTCTACCCCCTTCAAAATCAGTTTCAAGCCATGCTTTAACAATGTCTTTTGCGATGTTAAAGTCAGTAATTCTGCCCCCAAGCGCAAGAATGTTAGAGTTATTATGCTGCCTGGCTAACTTTGCAGTATCTATGCTGTAACAATTAGCAGCAATTATACCCTTCACCTTGTTTGCAGCAATTGCCATTCCAATTCCTGTACCGCAGATAAGAATACCTTTTTCAGGATCCTTATTTTTAACAGACGAAGCAACAGATTTTGCAATTAACGGATAATCAACTGAATCAGTGGAATTAGTTCCAAAATCAACAACTTCATAATTTAACTCAGAAAGAACATTTTTGATTTTTTCTTTCAGCTCAAACCCTGCATGATCTGCTCCAATTGCAATTTTATGTTTTTCCATTTTAATTTCCCCTGCAAGTCATAACCAATCAACAATAATAGTATCAAAAGTAAGCAATAGACAATAATTGACATATTAAAAAAGCAGGATGTCCAAATGAACATCCTGCTTAATCAAGCTAGAAATTTAGCTTATTTTCTTTTCTTTGATTTCTTAGATTTACCTTTTGATTTAGATCCCTTTTTCTTTGCAATGGTTTCTAAAGACAATTTAGGTAATCTTCCTGTCGCTACTGCAGCTCGAAGTTCAGAGCCTGCTGAGAAAGCTGGAGCTTTCTTTGCAGGAATCTTAATTCTTTCAGTTGGATTTTGAGGATTTACACCTATACGTGCTTTTCTTTGGCGTCTTTCAAATGTGCCAAAACCTACAAATGTAACCTTCTCACCACGAGACAGTGCTGCTGCAACATTATAAAGAGTACCCTTTAAACAACGGTCAATATCAGCTTTTGATTGACCTGTTGCACGAGCAACTGCTTCTACTAATTCTTGCTTATTCATTTAACTCCTCCTTGTTTTAGGCCGTTGAAAAGCCTTGCAACCTTCTAATTTTACTTAGCCCCTGATGAGTACTCAGGCTGAAATCCTTTTCCTGTCAGGGTTCAATAGCTTACCCAACTACCATCATGAAGTATGACAAAAATTGTGAACTTAGTCAAGAGTACGACTAAAAATTTGTGCACAATGATTCCAAATCTGTTACATTAAATTCATGCCAACCAAGAACATTTCAAAAGCTGACCCTAAGCCATTTAGCGAAGTAATTTATTCCACAAATGATTTTCTTATTGCCCAATGTTATAAAAACAGCACAATAAACAACGAATCAACACCAAACATCATACAAGGACAAGTTGTAAAAATTAAAAGCTCGTATGACACTTCCTATGCTACATTTGGCATAATTACCAAAATTAATAACTCTAGCATTGACAATATTCATAGACCGTCAGCACTTGGGTTAAATGCTTCAGAGCTAGAACAATTCCAACCACAGATTTACGACCTACTTAGAAAAGAGCTTGAAATATACCTTTTTGCATATACCAATGATGGTAATAAAGTCACAAGTGAACTTCCTCCAAAACCAATGGTTGTACATGATTTTGTTTATCAAGCTAACGACGGGGAGTTGTTCCAGCTTACTGAAAACTTCTTAAACCTTGCCAATATTATTAAAAAACATGGTTTAAAGCTAAATCTACTTGCAGACTTAGTCTCTCTTGGATATAAATTAAGAAACAACAACTATGAGTATTTAGTTGAAAAAGCACAAAACCTATCAATTACCTTTTCAGATGAGGTAGATTCACTAATGCTTCTTCTAAGAAAAATAAAACCCGTGAACGTATAACTGTTACTGCATAGCTAGTGTAGTATTTTAAGATTGACTACTCAATGAAGTAAGATTTTATCCGATTTATTCGGTAAAATCCGAAAAGTAGCTGCAAGAATTGTATAAAAAGTGCACTTTACAAAACCGGCGAAGCTCATTCGTGAGCAAGCCGGTGGTAGGTAGAAACGTATGACTTAATACATTATGATTTCTAATACAATACCCTATAGTTTTAGCTAAACATTTTTCTTACACTATCATACATGGCACCAGGTTTATTAGACAAGTTATTAAGTCTTGTATTTGAAAACTCTTGTTTAATCTGTAGTGAATCCTCACAAAACAACTTGGTTTGCACAAATTGCAAGGATGAATTAAGTCAACAATCTACAAGCTATGTTAGAAACCTTAAACATATCACTGTCTACAGTTATGGATTTTACGGTGGAAAATTAAGACAAAGCATTCTTAATTTTAAAAATAATGATAAACATT
>Ga0210019_1005497_pt1 | contig 10546 bp, 14 predicted proteins | sample CryGeyCG2114_020_2_FD_183969 | JGI IMG/M metagenome (GOLD analysis project Ga0210019, IMG submission 183969) | Groundwater microbial communities from aquifer - Crystal Geyser CG11_big_fil_rev_8/21/14_0.20 (SPAdes) (version 2) | ecosystem: Environmental > Aquatic > Deep subsurface > Groundwater ...
CGCCGTAGCAAGAAATGCCGGCGTGTTAATCACTCCATGATCTGTTTTAATCTCCCCCAATCGGGCTTTCGACTTGGAGGAATTATGATTTACTCTAAAAAAATTATTCATAAAAGTAGAAATTATTTCGTCTAATATACTTGATTATGGGTGCCAATGTCTATAAAAACCGCATTGTCATTTTGATCATAATAAAAAATTATTCTTATATCCCCTGTGACCGATAAAGAACGAAGTCCCTTTTTAGCACCTGATAAAGTATGTGTTCTTAACTGGATATCATTTGGATTAATATTAAACTGTTGGATTCTTAAAGAAATAATATTAATCAGTCTTTTGTTATTAAAGAATCGCTTTTTATAAGATTTTTTGAAGCTATTTTGATAAAGAATTTTCATATCCTCAAGAATTAAGTTGTCTCATCAAATCATCGACGTCTTTTGCTTCATAAATTCCAATTCCTTTTTCAATATCTTCAGAAATTCTGTTGTATCTTTTAATTGCTTTTGGACTAAGTTTTATAGTTCTTGGCGTAAAAACAACATCAATTGTTTTCTTAGCCATCTTATTGATAAACACTCTAACCGCTTCTTGAAGCGAAGAAAAACCTTGCTCCAAAGCCGCCTCAGTTGCTGCAATCTTTAAATCTCTTCGTATTGGTATCTGTAAATTAGTTGTATCCATGTATATAATTATAATGTTTTGATATATTTTGTCAACATTAAATTATCATCATCGCATCGCCAAATGAATAAAAACGGAAATTATTTTTTATTGCGATACTATACAACTCTACTAAACTCCGTCTGCTTTTTTTATACTGCAAAAATGCTTCAACCAACATCATTAGAGACGACTTTGGCAGATGAAAGTTGGTTATCATAATATCAACCAACTTGAAATTGTAGGGCGGAAAGATAAAAAGGTCCGTTTTTGAAAGCAAAGACAACTGTGTGGCGGACGAAAAAACATGTTGTCGAGCGATTGATTCAAGAGTTCGTACCACCGTTGTCCCAACCGCGACTAACTTTTTCCCCTCTTGCTTCGATGTATCGATACATTGAAGTGTTTTTTTATCAACTTCATAGTACTCATTATGGAGTTTTTTTTGTTTAATATTTTCGTCTGATATTGGCGCAAATGTCCCTAGACCCACATGGAGAGTAACGAATAATTTTTTAATTTCTTTTTTATTCAATTTATTAAATACGCTATCAGTAAAATGTAAAGAGGCGGTTGGAGCAGCAGCCGAGCCATCTATTTTGGCAAAAATTGTTTGATATTTTTTCAAAAGTTCGTCTTTTTTTAATGGAGATTTTTTTAAATATGGAGGGATTGGCATTGTTCCATATTTGTTTAAAAGTTCAAATAAATGTTCCCGACTGAAATTAAAACGAAGGTCAAAAATATTTTCTTTTTGAGAAATAATTTCTAAATAATTTTCTTGATCAAAAAATATTTTTTCCCCAACATTGATTTTTCTATCAGTCAACGCTTTTCCAACTCGTAAACTCGTTAACTCGTTAACAAGAAATAACAAAACAACCTTTCCTCCGTTCTCCTTATTCATGGTAACCCTGGCCGGCAATACTTTAGTATTATTCAAAACCATAAAGGAATCTTTCGGAAGATATTTATCGATATTATAAAAATAATCAAAAATTATTTCGTCTGTCTTTGTGTTATAAACAAAAAGTTTTGAAGAGTCGCGGGGCACAGCCGGGCTCAAAGCCAAGTTTTTCTCAGGCAAAAAATAACCGTAAGAATCAAGATTCATCCTAATATGATATCACGAAGTTTATTTATAATATTCTTTTACCTGGAAAAGGAAATACATTGAGATTAGACCTCCAATGACTAACCCTCCAATATTAAAGCTGACAATATTTTGGACGACGCCAACTAGTGCGCTCCAATATAGAAAAGTCCAAGCTTTTTTGGACCTCGAAAATAATCCTGGAATGGCTAATGCTTCAAGTAGGACCATTACTCCTAAAAATAAAACGTTAACAATAAATCCTACTCCTAAAAATGGTCGTCCCGTCATCATTCCCCCCACAAATCCAAGAGGAGCTAGAATTGTTCCGGCTCCAAGTAGAGCTAAAATTCCCGGAATGCCCATGACTACCCCTAAAATCGCAAGATATGGCGCAAACTTAACGATGATCTCCTTAACATTTCCAGGAAGTTGAAATGGTGCTTTCTTTACCAAATATTCTTCCAGTGTAACTTCTAATTTATTAAGGGCTCCCCCGAAATCAGCCTTCGAATCTGTTGTTTTAGCCATAAATTTATTAAAAAATTATAATATTAATCCGATCAACATAATAATTGCCGGAATGAAATACATAAATGATTGTATCATACCTGTTTGCAATAATTTCACAACCGTTGTTGGAGAAGCGGAAACTTTAGCTAAAATAATCTCGGTCGGGGTAGCGGTTGGTGCGCCTGGAACATTGGTTGGTGTTGGTGTAGCCGATGGTCCGGGAGTATTGGTAGCTGTAGGAGCTGGTGTATTAGTAGCGGTTGGGGCAGGCGTATTGGTTGGTTGCCCAGGTGGAGTGGTTGGCGTTGGTGTAGGGGTTCTTGTTGGCGTCGGTGTTCGAGTCGGAGTGGGAGTTTGATTTGGGGAAGGAGTTGGTGTTTGAGTCGGAGTTGCAGTCGGAATCGGGGTATTGGTCGCCACAGGAGGGGTTGGGGTGGGGGTATGGGAAGGAGGAGGTTCGGTTGGATTAGTTCCGCATATATATTGACCAACACAAAAATAACCAGGTTCGGTACAAAGAGCCATTTCATATTCTTCACTACAACCTTGTTTGCTGTCATTTCTATAACAATCGCAAATATTAGCATGATCACGGCAGCCTGATTCAAAACTTCCTGGTTTGCAACCATATGTTGGAGGAGGTGTTTCTCCACATTTATTTTCTGAATCAATACATGAATTATGATTCCACTTACAATCATAACTATAGCCATCTTTTTTTTTCGGAGAACATTTACCTATGCAATCTTTTCTATTATCATATTGACCACATCCGCTTGTCCCTGCTTTCTGTTCAGTTGTTTGCAATTTTTGGTTGTAATAAAAAAACCCGATTGTGGCGATCAAAACAACTAAAAAAAGATTCCCTAAGATCAGAAATTTATTAAATTTTCTTTTTTTCTTTTCCTGTGCCTTTAACGGAGTAAAGTTATCCATTGATTTAGTATAAGAAAAATATTTTCAACAAGCAAGTTAATTGTCATCCCCTCGTAGGAGGGGATCCAGTCGATAATTACATTTTAAAAATGACGAATTAATTCAATAAATTTATATTTATATTTTTCATCCTGATGGTTTTCTTCCTTAACAATTTTAAACTCACCATATTCTGGGAAAAAGGCATCGGCCTCCAGATATTCTTTGTCGACTAAAGTCAAATAAAGTTTATCGGCATATTTTATTCCCTGCTGATAAATACTAGCACCGCCAATTATAAAGATTTCGTTATTAAATTCTTTTGCCTTATCAAGAGCCGTTTCAATAGAATTACAAAATATTGTAGTGGTTTGATTTATCAAACCTTTAATCGCATTTTTGTTTCTTGTAATCACAACATTAATCCTATTTGGCAGTGGCTGGAATTTTTTAGGAAGCGACTCATAGGTTTTTCTCCCCATGATGACAACGTGATTTGACGTTAAATCCTTAAATCTTTTGAAGTCTTGACTGATACGCCAAAGAAGTTTATTATCTTTACCTAACTCACGATTTTTACCAATAGCAGCTATTATACTTATCATATTAAAACCCTCCAACTACCGTCACCTCTCCCCTAATCGACGGATAGGGATTATAATTAACAATCTCAATATCTTCATATTTAAAATCATCAATATTTTTCACGTTCGGATTTAATTTTAAGGTTGGAAATGGCCGTGGCTTTCTTTTCAACTGTTCTTTTATTTGATCTTGATGATTTGAATAAGTATGGACATCGCCAAAAGTATGGACAAAGTCACCTGGAGGAATTCCAACGATCTGGGAAACCATGAGAAGTAATAGTGAATAAGAGGCAATGTTGAAGGGAACTCCTAAAAAAATATCGGCGCTCCGTTGATAAAGTTGCAGACTTAGTTTATTACCCAAAACATTAAAATGAAACATTGTATGACAAGGTGGCAAGGCGACCGATTTTTCTCTCGATGGGGCCATTTCATATATATAGGCTGGGTTCCAGGCGGAAACAATCAGGTGTTTTCTAAATCTTTGTTTTGGATCTTTTAATTTATTGATCACCCAACCCAACTGATCAACTGATCTCCCCCCGTCGGAAGGCCACCGGCGCCACTGCACCCCATATACTGGTCCTAAATCTCCATATTTTTTTGCAAATTCTTTATCTGTTTTTATTTTCTCAACATATTCTTCCTGAGAAAAATTTGAAATTTGCGATTCCTTGAATCGCCCATATCCCCACTCATCCCAAATATGAACGTCGTTATCAATCAGATATTTAATGTTTGAATCGCCCCGTAAAAACCAGATGAGTTCATGAGTAATTCCCCGCATAAAAACTTTTTTGGTTGTCAAGAGTGGAAACCCTTTTGAAAGATCAAATCTTATCTGGCGGCCAAAAACACCTTTAATAAATACCCCGGGGTTGCCCCAGACGGGTTTTTTCTCACCGTTTTTAAGGATATCTTTGAGAAGATCGAGATATTGTTGTTCACCTTTATTCATAAATCAATTTTAAATTTTTATTCAATATCTAATTTTTAATTTCTAATGTTTAAAAATTAAGAATTAAGATTTAAAAATTGATTAGAAATTAGTAATTAGAAATTTGAAATTATTATGATATTATATTACTTTCTTATTTTTCTTTAATCAACTTAAATATCTCTCCCACTAAATACAGTGACCCTGTCACTACAATCGGACTTTCTTCTTTCAAAATTGTCTCCCATGCGTTTTTCAAATCAGGAATGATTTTTACATCCAAAGGTCGAGAAACCCGACCCCTACGTACGGAAGACATATATGCGTTCTCTACCAATTTCGGATCTTCTGATACATTAATCATATCTTGATTCTCTGTCAAAAAACTTGTGATTATTATCTTATGAACGATCGCATAGGAGATAATAATTTTTAACATGTTTTGATAATCTTTGCCTTTTTTGAAAGCCAATAAAAAATTAAATTTTTTACCAGGATATTTTTTGATTAAAGAATTGATGAATGCCTCCATCTTTTGCGGGTTATGAGCTCCGTCAAAAATAATAGTTTTTCCATTAATTTTTTTAATATCAAATCGTCCGGGAAAATTTGCCGTCTCTAAAACCTTTTTTATTTTATTTTGATTAATAACAAACCCGTCTCGATTGCTTAAATAATTTACTGCTGCCAACGCTAAAATCGCATTCTCTTTTTGATAATCACCGATTAAACCAAGATTATTAATTATTTGTTTTGTATTGTTATCCCCTTGAAGAAGGGGATCCAATTCCCGCCGGAGCCTGCCCTCGACTCCGATCGGGGGCGGGAATGACACGAACTGGACTTTGGCTTTTTTCTGGCCTACAACCTTTCGGATTACCTTTTCCGCCCCTGGCTCTTGTTTAATCGAAATTACCTGGCTTTTTTCGTTAATTATCATTGCTTTTTGATAACTGATTTCTTCAATCGTTTTTCCTAAAATATTTGTATGATCTAAACCAATTTTAGTTAAAACTGCTAGTTTGTCCGATCGAGAAACAACATTGGTCCCGTCGTACTTCCCTCCCAAACCAGTTTCCATGACAGCGTAATCGACTTTTTTATCGGCAAAAATATAAAAGGCTAGACCAACTAAAATTTCAAAATACGTAAGGAGGGGGGCAATATATGGAATAATTTTATTTAAATAAAAAATGAATTCTTCTTTAGAAATATTTTGATTATTTATTTGAAATCTTTCCGTTACGTCAAGCAAATGGGGCGATTGATGAAGGCCAACTTTAAATCCTTGAGATATTAATAATGAACTGATTAAATAACAGGTCGATCCTTTACCTGAAGTCCCTGCCACATGAATAACTTTTATTTTTTCCTGCGGATTACCTAAAAGTTGGAGAAAATGTTTAGCTCGTTTTAAACCAAGTTCGCCAGGAAAAGTCTGTTGAGAATTTTTAGGAATGTGAAGAGCTAAAAATTGCTCAACCTGTTTGAAAGTTTTGATTATCATTTGTTTATTGAGTCATTTATTGGTCGGATTGGTGACATTGGTAGTATTGGTAGTATTTATATTTGCCGCTCACGACTTTTAGTCGTTACCCTCCCTCCCTGCCATTGCCCCTTATACTGCGTCCCTCCACCTTTAACCTCATAAAACTGGGCGTGGGCGAATCGACATCCTAATTCCATTGTCACTGGAACCGTTCCCTCGTTAACAGCCGCAAAAGTTACTTTTCCGTGATAACCGGGGGCTACATTTCCTGTTCGAAGTATTATTCCTGATCGAAAAGTTGTTGTCCTTGGCTTAAAATTAACTGTGATGTCTAAGGGGATGTTAAATGTTTCGATTGAAGATAATAAATAAAATTGGCCTGGTTTAATTGTTATTGAAGTTACTTTTTTTTCGTCATATTTTGCGACTGTTTTTATTTTAGGCGTTTCGCGGTGAGTGATTCCTAAGTAGGCCTTCCCCCCATCTAATTTATGGACTTCCCCAAGTCTTATATCAAATCCCGCTCCTTCAGGGGTTGTCAGTTCGCGCACATCAAGATTTTCAACAAGCTTAATTTTCTTAACTAATTGTAAAAGTTTTTTTGGCCCGAGAATCATATGTTGCTATTCTAAATTATATCTTTACAAAGTGCAATAAATAATATAATATGGATTTCTATGTCTACTCATACTTGTGATGCTTTTGTTGTTGCTTGTATTGATTTTAGGTTCCAAAAATATATAAAGGATTGGCTGGAAAAAAATCTTCAAAACAAAACCTACGACTATGTTGGCTTTGCCGGTGGTTCGAAAAATTTAGAGACGATAATGGGACAACTTGATATTTCAGTCAGACTTCACCAGGTGAAAGAGGTTGTTTTGATACACCACGAAGAATGTGGAGCGTATGGAGCCGAAAGCACACACGACCGTCATGCAGAGGACTTAAATAAAGCTAAAAAAATAATTCTCGAAAAATATCCTCAACTCTCAGTCAGTCTTTATTACCTTCATCTTGATGGGGAGTTTGAAGTGATAAAATAAAGAAAATCGCCAGGTGTCAATATTTTGAATGGGAATTTTTTGTTTTTGATTTTTTCTGTAAAAAAGTGTTTTTTATCAAGTGTAATTAAAAAGTTCTCCTGACTTAGTTTTGCTCCGTACAGAATTGGTGCGTCTTTTTCTTCAATAATATTTTTGTAAAATACTTTAGCTTTGTCACTTTCGACAGAAATGATGCTAATCTCTTTTAAAAAATCATAAAATTGGTTCAATATTAGTAGCGTCTCTTTCTCAACAATATTTCTTTCCGCTTCAATCATTGCCAATTTTGAACTGATTAGTTCTAAATTAAATTTATTTTTTAATTGAAAAATGGCAAAAGACGCTCCTTTTTCTGATCTGGAAGCCGAATAAATAATGTTGGCATCCAAGAATAATTTCATTTTATTTGAGAAGTTTCTTTATTCTTATTGATAATTTTTCTGAAACCTTATCTTCTTTTTCAAACTCGCTTATTCTTTTACTTGTATACATCTCAATATCTTCATCTTGAAATAATTTTTGGTAAAGGCCAATAGGAACAACTACTGCCATTTGTTTTTTACCACGTTCCAAAATAATTTTCTTCTTATTATAAAAAACCTCATTGATAGTTTCACCCGGGCTCTTTCGAAAATCAAGCATACTGATTGACTGTTGCATATGTAGTAACTATAACAGTTGAGATAGTTTATGTCAACACTTTTTTATGAATTATTACACCCATTTGATAATGTCAGCAGTAAAAGATATATTCCTTGAGTCAAATCTGTCTTGTGTCATTCCCGTGAAGACGGGAATCCAGGATTGTCTGGATCCCCTCCTACGAGGGGATGACAAACATTTCTCTTTACATTCATCGAATAATTAAATCGTTAAGATTAAATTAAATGATAAAATTAATCTATGCAAAAAGTTTTCGTTTACGACCCGACTACATCTGATGAATTAAGTTCCGTTCGCGGTATCGGCCGATATCTTCAGATATTAAAGGAAAATTTTGCCAATGAATTTGAGTTTGTTAACAATGAAACAATGAAACAATTGAACAATGATTGTGTATTTATCAACCCATTTCTTAATTTTCTTCAACCACCCCTCACCTTAAAAAGAATTGCCCGTAAACAAATTGCCGTTATCCATGATCTTATCCCCCTTAAATACCCTTCTCATTTTCCTCCGGGAATTAAAGGCTCTATATATATACTATTAAACAAGCTCGTGTTAAAGAATTATGATCTGATAATTACCGACTCGGAAGCCTCAAAAGCTGATATCATTAATATTCTTCATATTCGAGAAGATAAAATTAAAGTCATATATCCATGCCTTCCTGATAGTTTTATAAATCCGAAATCCGAAATCCGAAATCCGAAACAATTTTTAAATCTTCAAAATTCGAATTTTGAATTTGTTTCGAGTTTCGATATTCGTGCTTCGAATTTTTGCGTATATGTTGGTGACGCCACATGGAATAAAAATCTGGTTAATCTTGCTAAGGCAATTAAAATCGCCGATGTTAATTGTGTGTTTGTGGGGAAGGTGTTTGAGAACTTGACGGTAGACGATAGAAGGTTGAAGGTAGGAGTAGAAGATAGAAAATCGAAGATTGAAAAAAATCAATCTTCTACCTTCAATCATCAACCCCTATCTTCTATTATCCATCCTCTATCGTCTAATTTACATCACCCTTGGCAAAACGAATTAAACGAATTCAACGAAATTACGAAAAACGATAAACGCTTCATTTTCGCTGGCTTTGTCCCCGATTCCGAACTGATCAAACTTTATGAGCAAGCTTCGTTTAATATACTGCCCTCACGCGACGAAGGTTTTGGGTTTTCTTACCTGGAAGCCGCTAATTTTGGTTGTCCTTCCCTACTTTCAGATATTCCGGTTTTGCGAGAAATTTCCGATGGAAAAGCTATTTTTTTCGACCAAAAAGATCCTCAAAATATTGCCAATAAAATTAAAGAAATTAATTCCGATAAAAACTTACGAAATAAAATTGGCGCTGACGCAAAAAAAGGATCTCAATATTTTTCGGGAAAAAAATTCCGTGAAGAAATAAGGTCAGTCCTTGTCAGCGAGTCAACTTAAGGACTGACCTTAAATAAAATCTGCGCATTTTCTGTCGTTTGCTTCATGACTTCTTCAACGGCAGTCCTCTTTAACTTCGCCACAAATTCCGCAATCAAAGGAATATTTTTTGGTTCATTATATCTTATGTGCGATCGTTCATAAGATAGTAATCGAGGTATTAAAAACGGTGAATCCGTCTCCAGCACCAACATTTCCAACGGAACGGTTTTTATAAACTCCTGTTTTTCTTTGTAATACGTAACGTCTCCATCAACCCCAATAAACATCTTGTGATTTTTGGCAAATTCTAAAAGTTCCTGATCAGGTTCACAGCAATGAAAAACAGAACGGTAATCAGTTAAATTGGTAGGGGTCTCAGTTAGAATTTTTAAGACATCCTTTTTGGCTTCGCGATTATGGATAATCAACGCTTTTTTATATTTATGAGCTAATTTTATTTGTTCAATCAATACTTTTTTTTGCAATTCTACAAACTCTTCCGCAATTTTATAATCAGGATACTTTGTTTTTTGATAGATATGACGGTCTATCCCCACTTCACCGATAGCAACAACTTTAGGATTGACCAGAAAAGACGATAGATGGTTGATAATAGAAGATAGGTGTTGATGATAGAAGATAGAAGTTAGATTTTTTTCTACCTTCAACTTTCTATTTTCTACCCCTACCTTCGATCTTCGATTTTCCATCGTCCAAAGTTCAAACACATGGTGAGGGTGAATTCCTACAGCCGCATAAATTCCATTAAATTTTTCCGCTATCTCAACTGCTTTTTCTGAAGTGGCAACATCAGTTCCCGGAATGACAATCTGACCAACGCCGGCTTGTTTGGCTCTATTAACAACCTCCTCTACCCTTCCATCAAATGCCCCAAAATTTAGATGACAATGGGTGTCGAACATATTCGTTACAATTCGTTACAATTCGTTGTAAATAGTTGCAATTAGTTTTATTTTTGTTTAAACTGATTTTGACTAATTATTACCAATTTCAACTAATTTCAACTAATTTCAACCAATTTCAACCAATTTCAACCAATTTCAACAAATTTCAACTAATTATAACTAATTATGACTCTCTTCATCGGTGCTGATCATCGGGGAATTGAACTTAAAAATGCCATCATCGAATACTTTCATGAAAAGAATATGAGGATTGAGGACCTCGGCCCTTATGAGCTTGACCCGCTGGACGACGCGATTGACT
>Ga0210019_1005498_pt1 | contig 10546 bp, 12 predicted proteins | sample CryGeyCG2114_020_2_FD_183969 | JGI IMG/M metagenome (GOLD analysis project Ga0210019, IMG submission 183969) | Groundwater microbial communities from aquifer - Crystal Geyser CG11_big_fil_rev_8/21/14_0.20 (SPAdes) (version 2) | ecosystem: Environmental > Aquatic > Deep subsurface > Groundwater ...
TGGATATAGATTTTAAAAAGGCGTATTTTATAGGAGATTCAAGGCTCGATGTGGGTGCGGGTAAGAATATAGGCTGTAAGACGATCCTTCTGCTTACAGGTAAAGAAACCTCGGAAGACGTAAAGGCATGGCAGCACAAACCTGATTTTATAATGAATAACCTCATGGAGGCTGTAAAATGGGTATTAAAGGACGAGCAAAAATCTTAGGAGAGCTTTTTAGGTTTCTTTGGCAGAGAAAACTCTGGTGGATGATACCGATAGTGGTGGTGCTTTTACTGTTCGGCTTATTGATATTTTTTACCCAGTCTCAAGCTGTCGCGCCGTTTATTTACACATTATTTTAATAAAGGGCCGATTAATAATCGGCCGCTACAATGTAGGGGCGGCACATTGTGCCGCCCAAAAATATTATAATGAAAATATTAATTACATACGCTTACGCGGGAGCGGGCCATAAGAAGGCGGCCATGGCGATAGAAAAGGCGCTGGCTGATTTTTCGTCTTGTAGGGGAGGTTTAAACCTCCCCTACAAGACGAACGAGGTTAAGAATATAGATGTCCTGGATTACTCAAATGCGTTTTTCAAGGCATCTTACCCGAATGTGTATTTATTTCTGATAAATAGGACGCCTACTTTATGGGGGCTATTGTATTATTTATTGGACGCTAGGGCAGTGGATTTTTTCATGGCGCCGGCGAGGAAATTTCTGCACAGGCTGAATTGCAGGAAATTTATAGAGTTTGTAAAGGCTGAAAATCCTGATGTAGTGGTGTCAACGCATTTTCTCCCCGGCGAAATTATCTCTGGGTTGAAAGATAGAGGGGAATTTAAAGGCAGGCTCATTAATGTGGTAACTGATTTTATAAGCCATTCTTTCTGGATGGCCCGCTCGTCGGATTATTTTATAGGCGCTATTCAAAAGACCAAGGCGGATCTTTTAAAGCGGGGCATCCCTGAAGAAAAAATAAAGATATTCGGTATTCCGTGCGATCCTGTATTCAGCATTTCAAAGGCTATGGAAAATTTAACAAAGCAATTAGGTGTAGACCCGGGATTTTTTAATGTGCTTATTATGAGCGGAGGATTCGGCACAGGGCCCATGAAAGAAATAATCACTGAAATAAATGACATGGATTCCAAGATAAGAGATAAGATGCAATTAATCGCGATCTGCGGCAAAAATGAGCTTTTATTCCATGAACTAAGCAAAATGGTCCAGGGCCTTAGGGTAAGGTTAAAGACCTTTGGCTACATGAATAATGTGGATGAATTCATGGAGGTAAGCGATATAATAGTTACTAAACCCGGAGGCCTCAGTATTTCAGAGGCGCTTTCAAAGACATTGCCGATGATCATAGTCCAGCCCATCCTGGGCCAGGAGACAAGGAATTGTAAGATTCTCACAGGATACGGGACTGCGGTAAAGGCAAGAAATGCAAAAGAGGTTTGCGGCTATATAGAGGAGTTTGCCATGTCTCCGGAGAAAATGATCGGCACCCGGACCAGGATAAAGCTTCTCCGGTACCCTGACGCCGCCAAACACATTGCCAGTTTTGTCCTAATGTTACACTCTGACAATGTCAAAGTGTAACATTAGGGAATAAAGGTCATGAATATTATAGAAATTGTTGAAAAAATCGCGGATAAATTAAAGGTGCGGGCGTATATTGTAGGCGGGCCTGTGAGGGATAAACTGTTAGGCATGCCCAATAGCGACCTGGATTTTGTGGTGGAAGGGGATGGGATTAAATTCGCAGGGGCTTTGAATAAAAAACTAAAAGGTAAATTAACTGTTTACAGGGCATTCGGCACGGCTACTATTAAAATCAAGGGGAAGCGGATAGATATTGTCACCGCCCGCAAAGAAACTTACGCTTGCCCCGCGGCGTATCCTGCTATAAAACCCGGTACCATAAAAGATGATTTATTCAGAAGGGATTTTACGATAAATGCGATGGCGATTGCCGTAAACAGAAAAGATTTCGGCAAATTAGTGGATTTTTACAACGGCCGAAAAGATCTAAAAAAAGGCATAATAAGAGTAATGCATGATAAAAGTTTCATGGATGACCCCACGAGGATTTTCAGGGCTGTCAGGTTTGCGGCGCGGTTTAATTTTAAAATAGAGCCGCATACGAAGAAACTTATTAAAGAAGCGGTATTGGACAGGCTTTTAGCGGAGGTGAACACGGGGAGGATCAGAAAAGAAATAGAATTATTGTTAAAAGAAAAGAACCTGAAAAAATGTCTGGATATATTTGATAAATTAGTATGAAGTTCTCGGCTCGTCCTTGACATCTTCGATGTCAATGGCAGAGTCGAGAAGTCAAACAGGAGACAAGATGGGCATACGGTCAGAGCGCGTGGAAGGCCAGTTAAAAAAAGAAATCTCAAAGATATTGCTGGAAGATCTGAAGGACCCGAGGATAGGTTTTGTGACTATCACCAGGATTGACCTTACCGGCGACCTGAGATACGCGAGAATTTATTTCAGCATCCTGGGAGATGACACGGCCAAAGAGGCGAGCCTACAGGGCATTAAAAGCGCCAGAGGTTTCATAAGAAAGCTCATAGCGGAAAGAATGAAACTGCGTTATGTGCCGGAACTTTATTTTAAGTTAGACAATTCAATGGAATACAGCATTAACCTGGAAAAGACGTTTGAAAGGATACGACATGAGCGTAAGGACGATAAAGCAGGCGATAAAGAGGTTTAATAAGTTTCTTATCACAAGCCACATAAATCCGGAAGGCGACGCCATAGGAAGCCAGGCCGCGATGGCGTGTTTATTGAGAAAGCTCGGCAAGAAATTCGTGATGCTGGACGACAGCCCTGTGCCGAAGTTACTGCGGTTTATGAGAGGCACTGAGGGCATATCAAAAGAAATGCCGCACAATTTTAATTACCAGGCAGTCATTATCATGGACTCGCCTGACCTTGCCAGGATCGGAAGGGTCAATGACTACATCAAAAAAGACAGCGTGATAATAAATATAGACCATCATATCTCAAACGTGAATTTCGGGAAATACAACTGGGTGGAGCCTGATTATTCAAGTACTGGCGAGATGGTTTACGATTTATTCAAGGCGTTCAAGGTGAAGATAGGCATGGACGAGGCTGTGGCTTTATACGCCGCAATCATGACAGACACAGGTTCTTTCAGATATTCCAATACGAGTTCAAAAACCCACCGTGTAACCGCGGAACTTATAGATATAGGCGTGAAGCCGTATGAGATGCATTCCAGAATCTATGAAACAAGCAGTATCCAGGACACGAATCTTTTAGGCGAGGCGCTCCAGACAATGAAAATTACGGACGACGGAAAGATCGCCTGGCTGTGGGTTACAAAAGAGATGTTAAAAAAGACAAATGCGTCCCTGGAAGGCACCGAAGGCATTATAAATTTCGGCCGTTCCATAGGCGGCGTGGAAATAGCTGTTCTTTTCAGGGAGACAGGGACAAAAGACAGGGTAAAGGTGAGTTTTCGTTCCAAAGGTGCCGCAGACGTAAATAAACTCGCAGGGTATTTTGGCGGCGGCGGCCATCCTGCTGCCAGCGGCTGCAGCGTTTTAGGTAAAATCGAAGAAGTGGAAAAGAAGGTTTTAGAAAAAGCAAAAGAAATGCTAAGCTAATAGTTCTCGACTCCCCGACAGAAGAACTATTGGCGGGTCGCTCGAACAATATTAATATTCTTCGAGCGGAGTGAGCGAAGCGAACGAAGTCGAGAAGTTAAATAAATTTATGGACGGAATTTTGATAGTCAATAAGCCCTCGGGGATTACCTCTCACGATGTAGTAGATTTTGTCAGGCGGAAATTCAACATGGAGCGCGTCGGCCACGCAGGCACCCTGGATCCGATGGCCACAGGCGTGCTTGTAATGCTTTTGGGCAGGGCCACGAAATTATCGAATACCTTTACGAACAATGACAAAGAATACGTCGCGAAGGTTTTTTTTGGTAAAAAAACAGACACGCAGGATGCCTCCGGCAAGGTTATAGAAGAAAAAAATATAGACAGCCTGGATATAGAGGCTATAAAAAAGGCGCTTGATAATTTCAAAGGCGAGATAGAGCAGATACCTCCTATGGTGTCCGCGATAAAATATAAAGGCAAAAAGCTTTATCAGTTCGCGAGGGCAGGTAAGACTGTAGTAAGAGAGCCGCGCAAAATAAGGATAAGCGGTATAGAAATACTGGATTTCAAATTCCCTGAGCTTACTTTCAGAGTGAAGTGTTCAAAGGGCACCTACGTGAGGACGTTGTGCGAAGATATAGGCATGTCTTTGGGCGTCCCCAGCCACATGTCAGGTTTAATAAGGACTCGGTCAGGAGATTTTTTACTGGAAGATTCAAAAAAATTGGACGAGATACATGAAAAAGACATTATACCCTTCGATAGTTACGATAGGCATATTTGACGGAGTGCATAAAGGCCATCAGGCGATTTTGAAAAAAGTAATCCGCCGGGCCAAAATTGCCCGCCTTAAAAGCGTGGTCATAACGTTTAATCCACATCCTGTAAAAGTCCTCTCGCCCGGCGCGAAAATTCCGCTTTTAATGTCGTTAGGGCACAGGATCAGGTTAATTAAGAAAATGGGCGTGGATGAATGTCTGGTAATGAGATTTACAAAAGGATTTTCAAGGCTCAGCCCTGAGGATTTTATAAAAAATGTTTTGGTGGACAAATTTAATCTCAAGGTCCTTGTAACCGGCGGAAATTTTTTATTCGGGTTTAAAGAAAAAGGCGGCGTAGCCCTGCTCAGGAAATTAAGCAGGGCTTATGATTTTAAATTTTATAGCGTACCGCCTTTGAAAATGGACGGAAATTTTATCTCAAGCACGAGAATCAGGCGCCTGATCGAGGAAGGCGATTTGAAATCGGCGTCAAAGATGCTCGGAAGGCCTGTTACTATTTTAGGCACTGTAGTAAAAGGCAGGAGGTTTGGAAGAAAGATAGGTTTCCCGACAGCCAATATCAATCCGCATCACGAATCAATTCCTCCGGGCGGCGTTTACGGCGTTGACGCGGTGCTGGGTGAAAAAAAATACAGCGGCATACTGAATATCAGCGGCCGTAAAATAATAGAAGTCCATATATTTAATTTTAAGAAAGATATATATGGAAAAGATATAGAAATTATATTCAGGCAAAAGATAAGAGACGAGAAAAAATTCAAATCCCCTGAAGCCCTCAAAAAACAAATCCAGCTCGATATCTTGCAAGCCGCCCTATCCAAATAAGGTTACACTCTGACAATGTCAGAGTGTAACCTTACGTGCTTCAGGGCAGGTTTAAACCTGCCCTACGACTACATTTAGCGTCCATTCCTTATATAAAACCCCTCATATAGTGTTATCCTAAAAAAAGTCAAATTTCCCCTTGACACCATAGCCTGGTTAATGTAAACTTTGATTACATAGTGGAGTAAAGTGGTGCAAAGTGGAGTGACACATGTTTTACGGAGAATTTAAACATACTCTCGATAGAAAACAACGCATCATCATTCCCGCGAAATTCAGGGAGGCGCTCAAGGAGCATTATATAGAGCGCTTTTTTATTACGCGCGGTTTGGACAAATGCCTTTTCATGTTTGCTGAAGACGAGTGGAAGGCCCAGGAGCAAAAATTCAAATCGTTGTCGTTTACAAAAGCCGAATCCAGAAAGTTCAACAGGCTTTATTTTTCAGGCGCCTCGGAAATTATCCCTGACAAGCAGGGGAGGATACTTATCCCGGATTATCTCAGGGGTTATGCGCAAATTAAAAAGGAGGTGTACGTTATAGGCGTATCAAATCGTATCGAGATATGGAGTCACGAGCTTTGGGAAGAGTATTACGCGAAGTCCAAAGATACTTTCGAGGATGTAGCCGAAAAACTAATTCAGGACGAGTAGCTGCAGAACTTGCTCTGCCAGAACTGGCAATATGCAGCAAAGTAAACTTTGCAGCTACGCAAAATTTGGGAGGTCTTATGAAGATATGCAATTATAATTCTAATAATGCCGCCAAGTGTAAAATATGCGAAACAAATTTTTTTGATATCCCGGTAGAATGCATACGTAAAATCAGGTCTTTAAACATTGATCCAAAAAATCTTGCGTCAAGCGAGGAGGTCTACAAAATATTGAGAAGCAATAATGGAAAAAAGCTATTCGCATAATCCGGTATTAACAAGGGAGGTAATCAGTTTTTTAAATCCCGCGCCCGGCCAGATAATAGTGGACGCCACGATAGGCGGCGCGGGGCATAGCGCCGAAATCCTTCAAAGAATCATACCCGGCGGCATGTTGATAGGTATAGACAGAGACGAAGAAACGTTAAGATTGGCATCTGAAAGGCTCAAGCCTTTCGAGGGGTCATTCAAATTGGTAAACAAAAATTTTAAGTATCTCAAAGAAGTGCTTAAAGACATAGGAGTGGAAAAAGTAAATGGAATTATATTTGATCTGGGCATATCTTCTATCCAAATGGAGGCGTGGCAAAGAGGGTTCAGCATAAAAAATGACGGCCCTTTGGACATGCGCATGGATAGGAACCAGGCGCTGACGGCAAAAGACCTGGTGAATCGCCTTAGCGAAATGGAGCTCTCAGATACCATAAGAGAGCTTGGAGAAGAAAGATTTCACAGAAGGATAGCGGGAAGAATCGTTGAGGAAAGAAAGAAAAAAGAAATTTCTACGACGGCTGAATTGACAGATGTTATCCTGAGGAGCATTCCTTACAGCCGTAATAAATACAAGATCCATCCCGCTACCCGCACGTTCCAGGCCCTTCGCATAAGAGTTAATGATGAATTGGGCGCTATAAGCCAGGCCCTCAGGGAATCTCCGGATGTCCTCCAGAGAGGCGCCAGGGTCTGCGTGATATCATTCCATTCTTTAGAAGATAGAATCGTAAAAAATCGTTTCAAAGAGTTCAAGACCAATGGGGTTTTCAACGTGCTTACCAAAAAACCTTTGACGGCGGATGAAAACGAGTTGGTCTGTAACCCTCGTTCCAGGAGCGCGAAACTTCGGGCGGGTGAAAGGCTTTAAAATGGAAAAAAACCGGAATACATGCTGCTCTAAAGTCCTGGCGGTTATATTTACAATGACTTTTGTAGCGGTCATGTACGTAAACCAGCAGGCCCTTATATACCAGATGGGCCTGAAAGTAAAACAAAATAATGACGTATATACAAAGCTGGTTGACCATAATAAGATAGTAATATATAATGTTTTAAATTTGAGGTCGCCTGTCAGTCTTGAGAGAAAACTCTTAGCAGGGAAAGTAGAGTTATCCATGCCTTCCAAATGGCAGGTGGTAAAGTTGGTAAAAAAAGGCCCTATAGCCAGTCTGTTCGCGAGCGGCCGACAAGAAAATCGCTTTAAGTGATAACTCTAATATGTGATTTTCAGTGGTCAGGAAAGTGTTTTATTTTTTTAGTCCTGTAAGGGATACTTTCCTGCACCATAAAAATTAGGTAATTTTCGTGTATAAAGGAGCTACCCCCCGCATAAGGAAAGTTCTGTACGCCTTGATTATAGTGTTTGCGCTGCTGGGCATCAGACTCGTCTTTGTCCAGCTGGGCGCGGCAAAACCCCTGTCAGCTATTGCTTCAAATCAATATAGGCTCGCAGTGCCGCTTCTTCCCAAACGCGGCGTTATTTACGACCGGAACCTCAAAGAATTAGCCATAACCATAAATTTAAACTCTGTATTCGCGGAACCGTTCAGGATAAAAGATAAGGGATCGGTCAGCCAGAAACTCGCCAATATTCTTGGCATAAGCCGGGATGAGATATACAGGAAACTCAGCCAGGAAAAAGGATTTGTCTGGCTGGCTCGCAAGGTTTCTCCAGATACCGCCAGGAGAGTCCTGGCCCTTAATATTAAAGGTATAGATTTTGTAAAAGAACCTCAACGGGCTTACCCCAACGGTGTGATCGCGAGCCATATCATGGGTTTTACTGATATGGATAATAACGGTATCGAAGGCCTGGAACTCAGGTTTGATAAATATTTAAAAGGCGTTACAGGCTGCAGGTACGCGATAAGGGACGCGAAACAGCGCGAGGTCCCAAGTTACGAATATAAGGAAATTCAACCCATGGACGGTGACAACATGGTCCTTACCATAGACAGCGTGATTCAGTCCATCGCGGAGAGGGAGCTGGAAAATGGGTTCAAAAAATATAACGCCAAGGGCGCGTGCGTAATTGTAATGGATCCTTTTACGGGCGACATACTCGCCCTTGCCAACAGGCCGAGTTACGACCCTAATAATGCCAAGGCCTCTCCCGCTGACTTTAGGAGAAACAGGGCCATATGCGATTTTTTTGAGCCGGGTTCAAGTTTTAAAATAGTCGCCGCGTCCGGCCTTTTGGAAGAAAAGGCGGTGAAGCCAGGCGATAAGTTTTTTTGCGAAAATGGCGAGTATAAATGGTGCGGGCATACGTATCATGACCACACGCCTCGCGGCTGGCTGCCTTTTAAAGACGTGATTAAATATTCTTCGAATATAGGCACGATGAAAGCGGCTCAGAAACTGGGCAAAGACAGGATGTATAAATATATAAAAAAGTTTGGATTCGGGGCAAAGACAGGCATAGAGCTTCCGGGCGAAGTAACCGGCATAACGGCGCATCCTGTCACATGGTCGAAGCTTTCTCTCTGCAGTATCTCAATAGGCCAGGAAGTGACTGTAACAGCGCTTCAGCTTGCCTGCGCGATGTCGGTTTTTGCGAACGGAGGGAATCTCGTAAAGCCCAGGATTGTAGAGAGGATTCAGGATGGTTCCGGGCATATCATGCAGAATTTTGAGTCAAAAAAACCCAGGAGAGTTATTTCAGAAGAGACTGCCCAAGAAATGAGAAATATCTTAAGAGGCGTCGTCGATAGCGGGACCGCGGAACTCGCGGAGGTGGATGGCTATTTTCCCGGGGGTAAAACAGGCACAGGCCAGAAAGTAGAGCCCAACGGCGCTTATTCGCACAGTAGATTTACAGCCTCATTCATAGGTTTTGCGCCGTATGATAATCCGAAGTTTGTCATAGCGGTGATAATGGACGAGCCAAGGCCGTTTTATTACGGTGGAGTGGTCTGCACCCCGGTATTTAAAAGAGTGACCGCGGAACTGATGAGCTATTACAAAATCTGGCCCGCAAGTTTACACTCTGACAATGTCAAAGTGTCAACTTCGCTGAAGGGGAAGCGTGAAATTAAAAAAAATAATAGATAATTTAACCGGAATAATCAAGGTGGAAGGCAGGGTAAACTTTGAAATAACCGGTATAGCGTGCGATTCAAAGGCGGTAAGGCCCGGGTATTTATTCGCCGCGCTGAAAGGTTCAAAGGTAAACGGTGCGGATTTTATTGACGAGGCGATAGAAAGGGGCGCTGGCGCGATTTTGCTTGATGCCGGCGATGAGGGCATATTTAAAAGAGGGGGCGCGTTTATATATGTCAAAGATTCCAAACCGGCGCTCGCCCAGGCCTGTCAGGCGTATTTCGGGGATATTTCCGGCAAGATGCGTATTGTAGGCGTCACCGGCACAAACGGCAAAACCACGATAACTTATCTTCTGGAGAGTTTATTTAAATCCATGGGAGAGGAAGCGGGCGTTATAGGTACTGTGAATTATCGGTTCGGCCGGCGCTTGATCCCTGCCGTGAATACCACTCCAGGGTCGCTGGAGCTTTATTCTCTTTTATCAGGCATGCGGAAGAAAAAGATAAAAAATTGCGTAATGGAAGTTTCTTCGCATTCTCTGGCGCTGGGGAGAACGGATACCCTGAAATTTGACGCCGCGATATTCACAAATCTTACCAGGGAGCATCTGGATTTTCATAAGGACATGGAAGATTATCTGAACGCGAAGCTGAAGTTATTCGAAAAAATAAAAAAAGGCGGTTTCGCGGTAATCAATACAGATGACCCGGCTGCGGCAAAGGTCATGGAAAAAGTAAAATCCGAAGGCATGGCGAATATAATCACATACGGAATTGACTCTGAAGCGGATGTTACTGCCAAAGACATTAATCTTTCCCGCGGAGGCATTAAATTTAGACTTTTTGTTAGTTCTCGACTCTCCCCTCCACTGCAACAATGGCGGGGATCGCTCGAACAATATTCTTCGAGCGAAGTCGAGAAGAATATTGAAATCCAATCTAATTTGATCGGCCGCCACAATATTTATAATATCCTCGCTAGTATTGGCGCCGGCCTTGCTATTGGAATGGATTTAAAAGATATCGCTAAAGGCGTGGATACCATGAAAGGCCTTCCGGGCAGGCTTGAGAGCGTTGCGTGCGGCCAGAATTTTTCGGTTTACGTTGATTACGCGCATACCGAAGACGGGCTGGAAAACGTGCTGAAATCGCTGAGAGAATTAAAGCCCGGAAAACTTATATCCGTATTCGGCTGCGGCGGGAATCGCTACAGATTCAAAAGGCCCGGGATGGGGAGGATTTCAACGGAACTCTCTGACACGGTGTTTATCACGAGCGATAATCCCAGAAATGAAGAGCCGATGGATATCATAAACGAGATAACCA
>Ga0210019_1005500_pt1 | contig 10544 bp, 10 predicted proteins | sample CryGeyCG2114_020_2_FD_183969 | JGI IMG/M metagenome (GOLD analysis project Ga0210019, IMG submission 183969) | Groundwater microbial communities from aquifer - Crystal Geyser CG11_big_fil_rev_8/21/14_0.20 (SPAdes) (version 2) | ecosystem: Environmental > Aquatic > Deep subsurface > Groundwater ...
TCCTTCAAGATTTGTAGATATCGACCGATACCACGGACAGCACTTTGTTGGTCTTTTGCGGTTGGGTCATAGATAAAGACTTTTTGATTCATTCTTCATTATACGACTCGGTAATAAAAAAAAATACTTCTTGACACAAATTATATTAACTGTTATAGTTACCACATATGCAACAGTCAATCAGTATGCTTGATTTTCGAAGGAGTCCGGGTGAGGCTATCAACGAGGTTTTTTATAACAAGAAAAAGATTATTTTGGAGCGAGGTAAAAAACAAATGGCTGTCGTTGTCCCTATAGGACTTTACCAAAAATTGTTTCAGGACGAAGACGTTGAAATCTACACAAATAAAAGAATAAATGAGTTTGTAAAAGAAGATAAAATAACAGAAAAATTATCTATAAAGATAAAGAAACTTCTGAAATAAAATGAAATTATTTTTAGATGCAAATGTTATTTATTCGGCTTCCAGGTCCGAAAAAGGAGCATCTTTTGCCATCTTCCAATTAAAAAATAAATTTAAAATTGAACTAATTAGTTCCAAATTGGCGCTCATTGAAGCGGAGAGAAATATTGTCGAAAAAGAAACGCCGTCAATATTGAACCGATTTTATTATCTTCTAAAAGAAATTAAAATTATTTCCGTCGAAAGTGTTAAAGCTAAGATATTTTATAAAAATATTATTGAAGAAAAAGACGCTCCGATTCTATACGGAGCAAAACAAAGCCATGTGGATTTTTTAATTACACTTGATAAAAAACACTTTTTTACTGAAAAAATGAGAGAGGCTAAATTTGCTTTTAGAATAACTACCCCCGGCGAATTTATTATGGAATTGAAGTAGGTGAGATAATTGGTTATAATAAAAAAAGTATGCTTATTAATTCGACACTTTTGGATCAGCTTCATAGTTTTACTTCGGCTCAGATGATGCGTTGTATGGCTCACTACAACGAGACAAAATCACGTAACATCGTCCAGAAAAATTTTGAATGGATTGAGTCATTTTCCAAACTTTATTATGAAAGTCGGGCGATGAGAGCTCGGGATCTCGATATGCCGGAAGTGCTTGAAGCCCAACAGTTGGCTTGGCGGTTTATTGGGGCAGGTAATCATGATTTTTTTGTCACCTGCGTTGACGGACGCAATATGCCACTGGTTATGTTTTCCAAACCTCCCCACGTCGGTGGCGTCCTGAGAGCCCCGGCTGGAGCGGTGACCGGATTTATGGAAGGGGAAAAACCAGGCACAGTCTTTATCGACGATTCATCTTTTGTTGTCCGAAGAGTAATAAAATTACTGCGGGAAAAAGCAGGAGACACAATTTATTACGGGTTCGATTCTCATTTTGGTTGTGCAGCCAGATATCAGATTCACTCAACTGAAGGTGGATATCAGGAGGACGGCGGAGTGCGGGCTGATATTATCAGTAAGCTGATGACAGCACGGGGAATTTTACAACTGCGACGGGAGATGAAGGAAAAGGGGGAGGACGTCGCCGAGATAATCCCGACTTTTTTTTCCTTTGACCCGAATACAGGCGGACTTTTTGCCGGTCTGGAGCTCCATCTGGATGAAGAGGAAGTCGCCAAGAACGGTTATACAAAAGATTTAGTAAAAAAATTACTTGATAAAGAACTGATTATCGACACCCTTGACATTTTGAAAAACAAAAAGATCCTCAACATTTTATCGAGTAAAATGATGGCAAAATCCGCCGATTATCGAAATAAATATTCTGAATCGTTAATTGCCAATTGGAAAATCACTTCAGATTTATATCAGGACGGAAAAGGAGAACTTTTCCAATATATTTTTGATAAATTAGTTTATGCTTACGGACAGTCTGGTTGGGTGATTGGTACCTTTGATGGAATTTTTACTCATACAATTTCTGAGAGAACTCTTAAACAAAAAGCCAAGTTTTTGCTTAAAAATATTGTCACCCGTTATTCAATTGCCGGGATTGAGGAAAAGTGGCCATTTGATTCCCACAGTGAGGAGATGGTCGTCATTACCGATGGAGGGTATGCCCCTTTTTCCCATATTAATGCTTTTGCGGTATTTTCCCGCGACCTTAATGCGCTTCTAACCAACACAAAACTGACGATTGATTTAGTCCGAAGTTCCCGCAAAGAAAATAAAATTAAAGATCCGGTTGAAAAAAGTAAGCTGACGGAAAATGATTTTTTGAGTGCTCCTGTTTTAATTTCCAATAAAGCAATTTTGAAAGATATCCAGGAGGAAAGTTGGAAAGCTCTTACTTCTTTAAATTTGAATACAATATTGGGCGCGATTAATTGGGACAGTAACGAGGTATTAAATTGGCGAAAATCGGATTTTGAAGAAAAAATCATCAGCATTTCAAAAAATAAAAAAATAAAGATTGAATTAAGGGATGCTTTTTTATTTATTGATGGCCTTTATGAACTGTTTGATCGACTGCGGATAATGATGAAAGACAAATATTTCCGCCAGATGATCCTTCACGGTAATATCGTTGTCCTTAATACTTTAGTCGATAATAACAGAATGGCAAAATACATCGCCCACTTCGTAATATAGTTTACAACTGTACTACCGATTAATCGATAATACAGTCATTTTTTTAACTTAATTTTAGTATTCTTTTATACTCAAAAAATATCAGTTGGTATATCATCAAAAAAATCCCGTTTAAACGACCTATTCCAGTACTTTTGTAGGTTATAAGCGGTAGACATAAATAATATAGCATTATAAAGTTTATTAATCGTTTAATCATAGCTAATTATCAATTAAACAATTTTATAAATTGTACTACCGATTAATCGATAATACATATGGTCAATTTAACAAAAAAATATGTTGATGAGAAAAAGTTAGTAAAAATTAATCAACTAATGTTTGAGATATTAAATAAAGCCGATGATAGAGAAGATTTTTTTGAAATTATTAAAGACATTATTTCTCCTCCTGAGCAGTTAATGGTTGCTAAAAGAGTTGCGACTATTTATCTTTTGCTCAAAGGTGTTGATCATTATACAATCGCAAAATATTTAAAAAGTTCGAGGGCAACCGTTGCTAAATTTTCACTTCTTTTTTACGAAAGAGAATCAAAGTTAATAAAAGTTATAAAAGATTTGTTAAAAAATGAAAACATTAGTCATTTTTTTGAAGATTTATTTGCAGATATTTTTATTCAATCCGGTCTAAAAATAGGACACTATCAGATGCACTGGGATCACAAACGTAGACAGCAAGAGTGCAAAATGATTGATGCCTGACTGTATTACCGTTTAATCGATGATACAGTTGTGTATTTTCATTTAAAGATAAATTAATTTCTATGAAGTGGTGTAATTTATTGTAATTTATTGTAATTTATTGTAATTTATTGTAATTTATTGTAATTTATTGTAATTTATTGTAATTTATTAATGAATTATTATAGAACGACCTGCCTGCCGGCAGGCAGGTGAATCGTTCCACTACTATCTGTTACTAACCTCATAGGTCGTTGCCAGAGTAGGAGAGGTTGAAGCTTTTGTTGATGAGTGGGAAGTCGGGGACGACGTCACCTAGCCCAGCGTTACCAAGTAAACTCCAGTTAATGAATGAAGGGTCGCGAGGCGCCACCCGGCTAATATTTCCATTTTTATCGGTTGTGATAAAATAGACAATCTCACCCCGCCAACCTTCAACAATTCCAAATGCAATTGAATTTTTTTAAGTTTGATATTTTTATTTATTTTTCCGATTTCTCTATCTGGTAATTTTTTTAGAGCTTTTTGAATGATTTTTATTGATGAAATAACTTCTCTAACCCGGACCCGATACCTGGAGTAGACGTCACCAGTTTTTTCGATCTTGATTTCTTGATCAGCCAATTCTCCGTATCCCGCGTAAGGAAAATCGACCCGAGCATCCTTCTCAATCCCGTCGGCTCGAGAGGCGATTCCCAAAGCCCCGTAATATAGGGCAAATTCTTTTGAAATCATACCTGTCCCTTTGAGACGGTTCAAAAGTGAGACGTTATCCTCAGCGATGTCAATAATTTCCATAAAATCTTCAACAATTTTTTGTAGTTCGTCTGACAATATTTTTTTCTGACCATTTTTAATATCTTTAGTTACTCCGCCAATAATATTAATACCCCGCAAAAATCGGCTTTCCGTCAACCGTTCATTTATCTGCATAATCTCCTCCCGAATTCGGGAAGCTTGGGCTTGGCCAAAATTAAATCCGGTGTCACCCATTATAGCGCCAATATCTCCAATGTGATTGGCCAATCGCTCAAGTTCGGCAAAAATAACCCGTAAGTATAGGGCTCTTTTTGAAGGCAGTATCTCTCCGAGACTTTCTACTGCTTGGCAAAAAGCTAATGAATGACTAAATGAACTATCGCCGGAAATTTTTTCTGAAAGCTCGATTTTTTTATCAATCGTTAATGACTCAAATAATTTTTCACTCCCTTTATGGACAAAACCAAGTTTGGCTTCCAAGTTGACAATCTCCTCCCCGGCGACGCTAAAGCGAAAATGACCAGGCTCAATTATACCGGCATGAATTGGACCAACCGGAATTTCATAAATACCTTCACCCTCAACTTTTTGGAATTGATATTCGCCTTTGGTAGTTGGAATTTTTTTGCTTGGATCAAAATCTTTTCTTAGCGGGAAAATATTAGTCGGCCAATTTTCGTGAAGAATGATCGGTCTTTCGTCAGGATGGCCTTCTGGGATTAGACCAAAAAAACTTTTGATTTTTCTTTCATAATTCCAGGCTTCGTTGACGATGGAAGTGATTGATGGAAATTTATTGGTGTTGGTCAGACGGATAAAATTAGCGATAAAAATATTTTTCTTTGGAACGCCAAAGAGATACCAAATCTTAAAACATTTTTCGTCTACTCTTTCATCAGTTGCCGTAATCATCAGCAAAGGCAGACGCTTTTTGTTATAGAGTTGATTGACTACGTCCTTGATTTTTGAAATTGGAACTTCGGTGATTGTTATATTGTTTGTGTTTTTCATAATTAGTATTGGGTAACAACATCATTTAATAATTTTTGCAAAAATGGCGGAATATAAAAACTTAAGATGATAAAAATGCCGAGGAGTAAAATCTGAGGAATAACAAGCCAAATACTTATTTCACCTGATTGGACTCCTTCGGGTTTTTCTCCGAAAATCATTGCCGATGTGTGTTTAAAAAAGCCAATAAAAAGGAGAGCTGTAGAGAGCAAAATAATAACACTTACAATTGGATAATTTTTTATTCCGGCCGTCATAATAAGAATTTTTGTCAAAAACATTCCGAAAGGTGGTGTCCCGGTGATCGCCAAAAATCCGATAGTGAAACAAATGGCGGTTAACGGTAGAGCTTTTATAACCCCACGGACATCTTTAAGTCTCGCCGAATGATATTTTAATAAAATATTTCCTGATGATAAAAAAAGACTCGATTTCACTAAAGAATGGTAGATTGTGTGAAGTAGGGCGGCCATAATACCGGCTTTTCCAAAACCAAATCCAAGGGCGATCATTCCGGCATTTTCGATACTTGAATAAGCGAGCAATCTTTTGTAATTGTTGAGTGCTAAAATGACGAAAGAGACGAAAACGATTGAAATCAAACCAAAACCAATTAATAAATTCTGACCGAAAATCGGTCCAATCGTTGTATCAGTGATTAATTTAAATCTAAGTATTATAGTGAAGGCAACCGGCAATAAGGCCCCAGAAAGTAGGGCTCCAAGAGGCGCCGGGGCTTTGGTATAAGCACTTGGTTTCCAGGTATGCATCGGGACTAATCCGACTTTAGTTCCGTACCCTATAAGGACAAAAATAAAAGCAATTTTAGAAATTAAAGGATTAAGATGGACAGCGTTAGTTGCTAAAACCTGCCAGGTAATTAAACCACCATTTTCTAAAAGCGAGGTGACCGGAATGAAATACAATAAGGTGCCAAAGAAACCTAACAATAAACCGATCGAATTGATAATAAGATATTTCCAAGCGGCTTCAATCGCTGATGATTTATTATAAAGACTAATTAAGAAAGCGGTTGAGAGTGTCGTCCCCTCAATGGCAATCCATGATAAAATTGGACTATTACTGGTGACGGCTAAAAACATTGCCGCAAAAAACAAACTTAATAATACAAAATATTGCTTAATCCTCGTGCTACCAATAATATTTTTAGCCTTTTCCTGAATAAAATATTGGAGCGAATAAATCGTCGTGACAATACCAATGACGGCAATAATAAGCATCACAATCGCCCCGAGAGCATCTACCGAAAAAAACATAAAAGAATATGCTCCCGTTGAAGCCACTTTTAAAGCAACTTTCATTGACTCGATAAATGCAAAAATTGAGACAACGACGGAAGTTGCCTTGGCAATATTTCTTTGACGACGAAAAAGAATAATCGTCAGCGATGCCAATATATAAGAACCAATAATAAAAATAATTTCCATATTTTAATCTCTCAAATCGATCATCGAAGTCACGTCAAGCGACCCGAAATGTTTATAAATCATTGAAATAAATACGGTTGATATAATTATCCAGACAAAAATATCAAAAATAATTCCGATTTGCAAAGCGACCGATTGTTCAAGACCGGAAAATATGCCAAAGATGACGATACTATTTTCAAATGTCAGGACGCCAATAATTTGAGATAAAGCTCCTTTTCGATTGACGATCAGAAAAAATGAAATCAAAATTAATGAAAGAGCTAATGCTGATAAAGACTGGTGGGCGGGAATGATCGTCGTTAAAGGATAAAATTTTTGTGAATGAGCGACGGCTGTCAGAGTCGCAATAATAATAAAAGTCAACGGGGTATTAAGATAAGTGGGGGCGGAAAATACTACTTGATGTTGCTTCATTAGTCGAAGTGAAAATAAGGGAGCCAGAATTACTTTGACAACAAAGGTTAGAAGAACTATAAAAAGAAGAGATAAATTACCTGTTTTCAAATAGGAATCAAAGATTAAGATTGTCACGACCATAGATTGAACTCCATAGCCGATGATAGAGGCAGATTTTTTTTTGGCAATATTAGAGAAAACGACTGTTAAAAAAATTACCCCCAATAGATATTGTAAAGTTAATATATTCATACTAAAACATCAGGCCAATGGCCACAACATTAAAAATAAATGAGATTATCAAAAGATCAGGTAATCGGAAAAATCTAAATTTAGCCATCGTTGATTCGATAAAACCGACGGCAAAACAAAAGGCAAAAATTATTATTGGAATAAAAGCGAAACCAAAATTAAAAAATAAATTTGCTCCCAAGAAACAAAAGATTAAAAATTTATTAAATGATGCCCACTCCATCAAAGCTAATCTTTTTCCCGAATATTCAAGAATCATTGACTCGTGGATCATCGTTAATTCCAAATGAGTGGCAGGATTATCAAAAGGAAATCGGGCTGTTTCGGCAAGCAAGACAATAAAAAATCCGGCAAAAGCCAAAATTCCCGGTAAAAAAGATTGACCGTGAGAGGCAAGATTAATATTCGAAATTGTCAAAAGGGAGAAGATAAAACCTCCTTCAGCCAAAGCCGAGACGGTCATCTCGCGACTGGAGCCAAAGCCTCCGAATGCGCTACCGGTGTCCATTCCTGCTAAAGCTAAAAAGAAAGTCCCAATCGCCAGGGTGTAGATTATTAATAAAATATCACCATTCAAATTAGCTCCGGCAACAAGAGTGACGGCAAAGATAATAAACGGAGCCAATTTGAAAATCCAAGAGGCGTCCCGACTGATGACTTCATCTTTATGAAAAAGTTTCCATAGGTCGCGGTAAGGTTGAAAAATACTGGCGCCGATTCGATTTTGAAAGATCGCCTTTATTTTTTTAATTATCCCAATACAAAGTGGCGAAAATAATGGAATTAAAATAATCATATTCATAAGATAAAAAATAATGCCACAATCAAGGCGATAAAAATATATAAAATATAAGCGTTAGTAATTCCGCTTTGAGTCCTTTTTATTTTAAAAGATATTATATTAATAATTTGCTTTAACGGTTGGTAGAAATAAGAGTGATGAATATCCTGTACTTTTAGGGTGACTAATTTTGATTTTGGCAGATATCTATTTTCCGAATCATGATATTCTATATCGTGTTGAATAGTGGGTTTCAAAATTCCTTTAAAAATAAGAATGATTGAACGGGCAAATCCAGTTGCTGTAATCTCCATCCGTGGGCCAAGAGTCGTCCCACAATCCCAAGTACCACTGACTATTTCTTTCTGATTTTTATTAATAAGATATCTGGCGATTAAGATGACAGCCAAAATTATTACCAAAAAAGACACAAAAAAATTAGGAGCCGAGACGGAGGAAGAAAGATGAACATTTTTTTGGGCAAAGGTAATAATTTTTCCGGAAAATATTCCCAATATTAAAGTTAATAAAGCCAATCCTCCCATACCGATTCGAAGGGAAAGAGGAGCTTCTTTTATCTGATGTTTTTCCTCACTTCGCGACCGTGCCAAAAAAGTGGCTCCGAAGGCCTTGACAAAGCAAGCGAGAGCTAATCCTCCGGTAAAGGCTAAAGATCCAGTGGCAAAAATAAAAATCCATTTTATAGTAGAGTCAAGGGTGAAAATTCCTTGAAAAAGAGCTTGATAAGTCAACCATTCACTAAAAAATCCATTAAACGGAGGTAGGGCGGAAATAGCCATTGAACCAACCAAGAAAAATAGGGCGGTCTGGGGCATATATCTTATTAAACCTCCATATTCTTCCATATTTCTCGTATGGGTTTCGTTGATGACGGCACCGGCACCCATAAAAAGCAAGGATTTAAAAGTAGCATGATTTAAGGTATGGAAAAGTGAGGCGGTGAGAGACAGCAAAGCTAAACCAGGCATATTTAAAGATGTAAAAGTCAAACTACTCCCAAGACCAAGAAGGATAATTCCAATATTTTCAATACTGTGATAAGCTAAAAGTTTTTTAATATCGTGCTCGGTTAGAGCAAACAAGACTCCAAGCAAAGAGGAAATAGAACCAATGATAAGAATTAGAAGACCCCACCAGACGGGAACCGGTTGCATTAAATCAAGAAAAATCCTGATCATCATATAGATACCGGTTTTTATCATCACTCCGGACATTAACGCCGAAACGTGGGAGGGGGCGGCCGGATGAGCGACTGGCAACCAAATATGAAATGGGACAATACCGGCTTTAGTACCAAAACCAATTAGAGCCAATATAAAAATCACATTTTTCATAAGTTGTGGGATAGATAAAGACCCCGATTTTATGGCACCGAAATCAAAAGAGCCGGTAAACCTATACATTATTAAAAAAGCAATGATAATGAAGACTGTCCCGACGTGAGTCATTACTAAATAGGTGAAGCCGGCTTGAACATTTTTAAGTTCGTTACGGTCATAAATTACTAAAAAATATGAGGCGACGGACATTATTTCCCAAGCAATCAGAAAGAAAATTCCGTTGGAAGCGGTGACGACGAGGAACATACCAACAATGAAAAGATGGAAAAAAAATCCTAAAGCCCCAATATTATATTTTTTGAAATAATGTTTGACATAGTCAAGAGCATAGATTGAGGAAAAAAGGGTAATGAGGGAAATAATAAAAATAAAAAAAGTTGAAAGTTGGTCAATTTTCAGTGATAGAGAGAGAATTGGTAAGGTATTTTTTCCAATGATAAAAGTTGAATTGGTTCTATATAAAAAATTGGTTATCGAAAATATTAAACCCCACAAAGCTCCAATTATTGCCAAAGAATTACTCCAAATATTGGCGAGCCGATCATCCCTCTGTAAAATTAGCGAGCCAAAAGCGCCTATTAAAAAAATAATAATTAGATTAATCATATTCTTATCTCCTTATTATTTTTAATAATTTCCATAATTTTTAGAAGGTGGGAAAGAATTATTTTTGCCGATGGGGGATTGCCCGGGATATGGTAATCAACAGGTATTACTTTACTGACACCCCCGACGACTGCATAAGAATCTTTGTATATTCCCCCGTCTAAAGCATCATCGCCGACGGTGACAACGATTTTCGGATTAGGGGTGGCTTCATAAGCTTTTTTTAAAGGACCTTCCATATTACGGGTGACCGGACCGGTGACCAAGAGAAGGTCAGCGTGGCGTGGAGAAGCCACAAAATGAATTCCAAACCGTTCAATATCGTAAATTGGATTGGAGAGAGCTACTAACTCCTGTTCGCAGGCGTTGTCAGACCCGGCATCAACCTGCCTGATTGATAAGGAGCCGGAAATTTTTTTTTCAACCAAAATAGTTTTTTTCGGTGTTTTAAATATCTTTGATAATAGTTTAAACATAGAATCAGTTTGTCAATTAAGGAGTACATTATACCAAAAATACCAAAAATAAAACTTGTTTTCCACGAAAAGTGGAGTTTCGCATTAGGTCATATATATTGTCATCGAACGACTCCTTGATAGTTCATAATTAATTGTCATCGAAATTGGTTGAGTAAAAAGTTAAGCTATGGGCTCATATTAAAAGTTTCCCATATATCTTATGAT
>Ga0210019_1005505_pt1 | contig 10535 bp, 9 predicted proteins | sample CryGeyCG2114_020_2_FD_183969 | JGI IMG/M metagenome (GOLD analysis project Ga0210019, IMG submission 183969) | Groundwater microbial communities from aquifer - Crystal Geyser CG11_big_fil_rev_8/21/14_0.20 (SPAdes) (version 2) | ecosystem: Environmental > Aquatic > Deep subsurface > Groundwater ...
GGCGTGACCGGCATTTTTCGCCGCCTGCTCGACGCCTGCGCACCCTGCCAACACGATCAGGTCCGCAAGCGATACCTGCTTGCCGCCGGACTGCGCGCTGTTGACCTCGCGCTGGATACCTTCGAGGGTTTTCAGCACGTTCGCCAGTTGCGCGGGCTGGTTGGCCTCCCAATCCTTTTGCGGCGCCAGACGGATGCGGGCGCCGTTCGCACCGCCGCGCATGTCGGAGCCGCGGAAGGTGGAGGCCGAAGCCCAAGCGGTCGTGACCAACTGAGAGATGGACAGGCCGGAGGCGAGAAGCTTGGCTTTGAGGGCCGCGATGTCCCGGCCGTCCACCAGCGTGTGATCGACGGCCGGGATCGGGTCTTGCCAGATCAACGCTTCCTTTGGAACTTCCGGGCCGAGATAGCGGGCGCGCGGGCCCATGTCGCGGTGGGTCAGCTTGAACCAGGCTCGGGCGAAGGCATCGGCAAACTCATCCGGATGCTCGTAGAAACGCCGCGAAATCTTTTCGTATGCCGGGTCGAAGCGCAGGGAGAGATCCGTGGTCAGCATGGTCGGCGCGTGACGCTTGGACGGGTCGTGGGCATCCGGAATGCTGCCGGCGCCTGCGCCATGTTTCGGCGTCCACTGATGGGCGCCCGCCGGGCTCTTGGTCAGTTCCCATTCGTAACCGAACAGGTTCCAGAAGAAGTTGCTGCTCCACTTCGTCGGCGTGCTGGTCCAGGTGACTTCCAGACCGCTGCTGATCGTGTCGGCGCCTTTGCCTGTGCCAAAGCGGCTCTTCCAGCCCATGCCCTGTTCCTCGATGCCGGCGGCTTCAGGCGCAGGACCCACCAGTGACGCATCGCCGGCACCATGGGTTTTGCCGAAGGTGTGACCGCCCGCAATCAGCGCCACCGTCTCTTCGTCGTTCATCGCCATGCGCGCGAAGGTCTCGCGGATATCCCGCGCCGCCGCCAGCGGATCCGGGTTGCCGTTCGGTCCTTCCGGGTTGACGTAAATCAAGCCCATCTGCACGGCAGCGAGCGGATTCTCCAGATCACGCTCGCCGGAGTAGCGCTTATCACCGCCCAGCCAGGCGGTCTCGGCGCCCCAATAGGCGTCTTCTTCCGGCTCCCAGATGTCCGCCCGCCCGCCGCCGAAACCGAAGGTCTTGAATCCCATCGATTCCAGCGCGACGTTGCCGGTGAGGATCATCAGGTCGGCCCAGGAGATTTTCCGGCCATACTTCTGCTTGAGCGGCCACAGCAGCCTGCGTGCCTTGTCGAGGTTGACGTTGTCGGGCCAGCTGTTGAGCGGGGCAAAGCGCTGGTTGCCGCTGCCTGCGCCGCCGCGGCCGTCACCGATGCGGTAGGTGCCCGCGCTGTGCCAGGCCATGCGAACGAACAACGGCCCATAGTGGCCGAAGTCCGCCGGCCACCAGTCCTGCGAGTCGGTCATCAGCGCTACGAGATCCTTCTTCACGGCCGCCAAGTCGAGGCTCTTGAACGCTTCGGCGTAGTTGAAGCCCTTGTCCATGGGATCGGACAGGGACGAGTGCTGGTGCAGGACTGCCAGGTTGAGCTGGTTCGGCCACCAGTCACGGTTCGACTTCCCAGTACCGGCGGTGTGATGGAACGGGCATTTCGTCTCGTTTGACATGTTTTGCTCCTTGAACGGATTACGTGTTCGAAAACCACGTGCGCAATCTATACCCCGCCAAACTATCAATCCAATTGATTGTTCAGAACAAGATGATTTATTATCCAAATCACTACCACCGTCATTCCGGCATGTGGGTCGGGCTTCAGCCTGACAAAACGAGCCTCTTGCGGCGAGTTTCGAGGAACGGCCAAACAGCGTCGGGCTGAAGCCCGACCCACAGATTCCCGCCCGCGCGGGAATGACGACATGGAGGGGGTTGACGTGACACTGAACGAACTGCGCTTCATCGTCGCCGTGGCACAGGAACGCAACTTTCGCCGTGCGGCGGAAAAATCCTTCATCAGCCAGCCCGCGCTATCGCTGGCGATCCAGAAGCTGGAAGTGGAACTGGGCTTGAAGATATTCGAGCGCGGCAAGAACGAGGTCGCCCTCACGCCCGTCGGCGCGGCCATCGCGGAACAGGCGCAGCGCGTGCTGGAAGAAGCGGAGCGCATCCGCGAGATCGCCGCGCAGGGCAAAAACCAACTCGCCTCGCCGCTGCGCGTCGGCATCATCCACAGTGTCGGCCCCTATCTGCTGCCCGATCTCATTCCCGCGCTGAAGAAAATCGCGCCGCAGATGGCGCTGGAAGTGGAGGAGAACATCACCGCCAATCTGGAGGTGCTGCTGCGCAACGGCAAGCTGGACGTCATCATCATCGCGCTGCCGTTCGGCGACGCCGGCATCCTCACCCGCCCGCTGTACGACGAACAGTTCGAGGTGGTAGTCAACAGCGAGCATCGCTGGGCGGCGCGACGCAGCATCAAGCCGACCGAGCTGCCTGCGGAGAAAGTGCTGTTGCTGGATTCGGGGCACTGTTTCAGCAACCAGGTGGAGGAAGCCTGCCCCGAACTCCATCGCAAGGGCGCGGAGATACAGCACGGGACTTCGCTGGAAACCATCCGCAACATGGTCGCCTCGGGGCTGGGGATCACCGTGCTGCCCGCCTCGGCCAACAGCGCACGCTATCGCAGCAAATTATTGCGCGTCATCCCGTTCACCCAGCCGATCCCGGCGCGGCGCATCGCGCTGGCGTGGCGCAAAAGTTTCCCCCGCATGCAAGCCATCGAAGCATTGACGCAAGCGATCGCGCTCGCCAAGATCACCGGCATCACCCATCTGAGCTGAAAATCAGTCCACGAAAAACACGAAACTCAACATCAAGATTCACCCATAATACCCGAGCACTTGAAAGCATTTCGCGCGTGCAATCTATAGACTTTTTCGTGGGTTTCGTGCCTTTCGTGGACACAGTTTTTCTGAGGACCGCCATGCCCGAGCAACCTTACCGCCAGAATCCGCTGCTGCGTTTGAGCTACAGCCTCATCGCACCGATTTACGATTTTGTCATCGAGCGGCCGATGCGTGGGGCGCGCAAGCGTTCGCTTGCCGTCCTGCCAACCGACGACTCGATGCGCGTGCTGGTCAGCGGTGTCGGCACCGGACTGGACTTGCTCTGGTTACCCTCCCGCCATCGTTACACCGCACTCGATTTCAACTCCGCGATGCTGGCGCGTGCCGTATTGCGCGGCGAAAAGTTGGGGGTGGATTTTGTCCTGGGCGACAGCATGGCGCTGCCGTTTGCCGACGCGCAGTTCGACTGCGTTGTGCTGCACCTCATCACGGCGGTAGTGCCGCAGCCGCAACTTTGTCTCGCGGAAGCGGCGCGCGTACTCAAGCCCGGCGGCACGATTCTGCTGTTCGATAAATTCTTGCAGCCGGGACAAATCGCGCCGTTGCGCCGTTTGTTCAACGTATTCACCCGCCGCCTGGCGACGCGCATGGATGTGGTGTTCGAGGAGGTGCTGAGCGCCACGCCGGAACTGCACGTGGTCAGCGATACGCCCGCACTGGGCGGCGGCTGGTTCCGCCATATCCGGCTGGTTAAACTTAAAAACGCCAGTTGATCACGCGGAAGCGCGGAGACCGCAGAGAAAACCAAACCAGGTGAACGCTCCTGTGTTGAGGGTTTGAACCCCGCGGTCTCCGCGCTTCCGCGTGAGAATACTTTTTCCAGGTTAAAGCAGGCGCATGGCAAACTGTTCCAGCGGACCGACGACAATAATGAGCACGAGCTGGCAAACAAGAAACAGCAGCAGGATGGAAAGATCGACCTGCCCCAGCGGCGGCACGATGCGGCGCACGGGTTGCACGAAAGGCCGGTTGACGGCCGCCAGCAGGGGAGCGATCGGCGTGCGCGGATTGACCCAGGACAGAATCGCTTCGACCAGCAGGCTGGCAATCAATAAGTACAGACTCAACTTGAGCAGCTTGACCGCCGTCCACGCCAGCAACCCGAGCAGCGGGAAATGGGGGTAGGGGTAGCCCTGCAAACCAAGGAAAGCCGCAAGATAGAGCAATTCCATACCGAACGCCAGCAACAGGCTGGCGCTATCCATTCCCCAGGCGGTCGGGACGTAACGCCGGGCGCGCAGTACCGCAAAATCAGTGATTGCCATGATGAATTCGCCCAGCGGGTTGCGCATCGGCACGCGCAGCCATACCGCGTAAAATCGAAACAGCAGGACAGCAGCGAACGGTTGGAGCAAGGCATCGAGCAGGAACAGCAGGGATTCACTCAGCATGGTCACCTCTAAAAATTCAAAAATCTAAGCAAGACAAGGCGCGAGCAAAAAATTACGGCGCGGCATACATTTCAGTATGTTAAGGAGTAAATTTTTTGCAAGCAATGCAGTATTGCGACGCGGTTTGGATTTTGAGAGGTGACCATCAGGCGTCCTTGCCAAGTTCATCGCCCAGCTCTTTCGAACGGGCGGCCGCCGCATGCGCCGCCGCGATGATGTGCTGCCGCACCCGATTCGCATCCATACTTAACAAGGCGCGTTCCGTCGTACCATTTTTGGAGGTGACCTTGGCCCGCAGCGTGGGGACATCTTCCTGGCTGTCATCAGCCAGTTTGGCTGCGCCGATGAAGGTATCGAGTACCAGTTGCCGTGCCTGCAATTCGTCCAGCCCCAGCTCAAGCGCCGCCTGTTGCATGGCCTCGATGAAATAGAACACGTAAGCCGGACCGCTGCCGGAGATGGCGGTTACCCCGTCCAGGAGTGCTTCCTGTTCCACCCACAAGGTGGTGCCCACCGCCTCGAGTATGGATTCTGCTCGCACGCGATCCTCTTCCTGCACTTGCGGCAGGGCGTACAGTCCGGTCACGCCATGCCGGATCAGCGCCGGCGTGTTCGGCATCGCGCGCACCACGTTGTGCGTGCCCAGCCAGCGCGCAATGTCCTGCGCCCGAATCCCCGCCGCGATCGAAATCACCAGTTGCCCGGTGAGCAGGGGTGCCAAATCGGCGCAAACTTGGCGTATTTGTTGCGGCTTAACTGCCAGCAACACGATCTCGCAATATGAGACGGCATCGCTCATATCAGTCGTTGCGCGCACCACGAACTTGCGATGGATCGAAGCGCAGCGCGCCTCATCCAGCTCGACCACGCGAATCTTGGAAGGCGCATACCCGCGCTTGACCATTCCGCCGACCATCGCCTTGGCCATGTTGCCGCCACCAATGAAACAGATGTTCATTTCTTTCTCCCTAATTGCGTGAACCGAAGATCGCGGTACCGATGCGCACGATGGTCGCGCCTTCCAGAATCGCCGCCGCATAATCATGCGACATGCCCATGGAGAGTGTATCCAGTTGCAAACCCTGCCGATTCAGGTCTGCCAGCAATTCGCGCATCCGCGCGAACGGTGCGCGCTGCTGCGGCCCTTCGGCCGGCGCGGGGATTGCCATCAAACCACGCAATCTCAATTGGGGCAACCGTGCCACTGCGCGCGCCAGTTGCGCCACCGCTTCAGGCGCAGCCCCGCTCTTGCTTTCCTCGCCACTCACGTTCACCTGCAGGCAGATATTGAGCGGTGGCAGATGGGGCGGACGTTGTGCGGCAAGGCGCTCGGCAATTTTCAGCCGGTCCACGCTGTGCACCCAGGCAAAATGTTCGGCAATGGGACGGGTCTTGTTGCTCTGGATGGGGCCGATGAAATGCCATTCCAGCGGCAGGTCGCGCAAGGCTTCGATTTTGTCCAGTGCTTCCTGCAGGTAATTCTCGCCGAATGCAGACTGTCCGGCATGATAGGCCTCGCGCACGGCATCTGCCGCAAACGTTTTGCTCACCGCCAATAGATGCACCGCATCCCCGCTCCGCCCGGCCTCGCGCGCTGCGCGTGCAACGGCAAGTTGCACGGCTTGCAAGTTGGAAAGGATTGCAGTCATAATCCGGCGGCCTGTACGATGTTGGCGATTAGTTTGTACATAGCGACAGAAATCGTGGCGAGCGTGCCGTCATTGGTGGCGCCCGGAGCGCAGGCACCGGAGTGTACAGGCAAGTACATGAGGATGCCGAGCACCGCGCAACGCCAATGCCGGTTCGCGCAGTAGATTTATGTCGCTATGATTAACGACTGGAGAATTATATATGGATATCACCGAACTCCTCGCCTTCGGCGTGAAAAACCAAGCCTCCGACTTGCACCTTTCCGCCGGGCTGCCACCGATGATCCGCGTGCATGGCGACATGCGCCGCATCAACCTGCCGCCCCTTGAGCACAAGGATGTGCACGCCATGGTGTACGACATCATGAACGACGGGCAGCGCAAGCATTACGAAGAGAACAAGGAAGTCGATTTCTCGTTCGAAGTCCCAAATCTGGCGCGCTTCCGGGTCAACGCCTTCATCCAGAATCGCGGCGCGGCCGCTGTGATGCGCACCATTCCTTCGAAGATTCTCAGCCTGGAAGACCTCAAGGCGCCCAAGATTTTCGAGCCCATCTCCGAATATCCGCGCGGCCTGGTGCTGGTGACCGGCCCCACCGGCTCCGGCAAGTCGACCACGCTGGCGGCAATGGTCAACCACGTCAATGAAAAAGAAATGGGGCACATCCTGACCGTGGAAGACCCGATCGAGTTCGTGCACGAATCGAAGAAGTGTCTGATCAACCAGCGCGAGGTCGGCCCGCACACGCTGTCGTTCAACAATGCCTTGCGCTCTGCGCTGCGTGAAGATCCGGACGTGATCCTGGTCGGTGAAATGCGCGACCTGGAAACGATCCGGCTGGCGATGTCGGCAGCGGAAACCGGCCACCTGGTATTCGGCACGCTGCACACCAGCTCGGCGGCCAAGACCATCGACCGTATCATCGACGTGTTCCCCGCCGACGAAAAGGAAATGGTGCGGGCGATGTTGTCCGAGTCGTTGCGCGCGGTGATCTCGCAGACCCTGCTCAAAACCAAGGATGGCAGCGGCCGCATCGCCGCGCATGAGATCATGCTGTGCACCCCGGCGATCCGCAACCTGATCCGCGAAGCAAAAGTGCCGCAGATGTATTCCGCCATCCAGACCGGCAGCAGCATCGGCATGCAGACGCTGGACCAGTGCCTGACCGATCTGGTTAAACGCGGGCTTGTTTCTTCCGCCGAAGCCCGCAGCAAGGCAGCGAACAAGGAACTATTCCCGGGTTAAATCCCCATCCAGTCAAGAAGCGCCACGCTTTAAAAGGAGTGCACCATGGAAAGAAATCAGGCCACCGAGCTCGTGCACAATCTGTTGCGCGGCATGATCTCGCAGAATGCGTCCGACCTGTTCGTCACCGCCGGTTTTCCGCCGGCGTTCAAGATCGACGGCAAGATGACGCCGGTCTCGAACCAGGCGCTGACTTCCCAGCACACGCAGGAGCTGGCGCGCAGCATCATGAATGACCGCCAGGCCTCCGAATTTGAGTCCACGCACGAAAGTAATTTCGCCATCAGCCCGCCCGGCATCGGACGCTTCCGCGTCAATGTGTTCATGCAACAGCAGCGCGTCGGCATGGTGTTGCGCACCATCACCACCAAAATCCCGACTTTTGAAGATCTGGGCTTGCCGCCCACCCTGAAGGACGTGGTGATGACCAAGCGCGGTCTGGTGATCCTGGTCGGCGGCACCGGCTCCGGCAAATCTTCCACACTGGCGGCGATGATCGGCCACCGCAACCACAACAGCTACGGCCACATTATCACCATCGAGGACCCGGTCGAATATGTGCACGACCACGACAAGTGCATCATCACCCACCGCGAAGTCGGGGTGGATACCGACAGCTGGCAGAACGCACTGAAGAATACCCTGCGCCAGGCACCGGACGTGATCCTGATCGGCGAGATCCGCGACCGCGAGACGATGGAATATGCGGTGGCCTTCGCCGAAACCGGCCACCTGTGCATGGCCACCCTGCACGCCAACAGCGCCAACCAGGCACTGGACCGCATCATCAACTTTTTCCCGGAAGAACGCCGTGAACAATTGCTGATGGACTTGTCGCTCAATATCAAATCGCTCATCTCGCAGCGGCTGATCCCCAAACGTGACGGCAAAGGGCGTGCCGCCGCCTTCGAGGTTTTGCTCAACTCGCCGTTGATCGCCGACCTCATCTTCAAAGGCAATGTGCACGAGATCAAGGAAGTCATGGCCAAATCGCGGGAACTCGGCATGCAGACCTTCGACCAGGCCCTGTTCGACCTGCACGAGAGCGGCGCCATCGGCTACGAGGAAGCACTAAAAAATGCCGACTCGGTCAACGACCTGCGCCTGAGAATAAAACTGGAGAGCCAGGCCTCCAAAGACCGCGACGTGATGAGCGGCACCGAAGGCTTGCGCATGACCTGATTTTTTCTCTGCCTGAAAATAAAAGCCGCGCTCTGCGCGGTTTTTTATTGCTCCATGCCACGCCGCTTGCGACCCGAAGCGAAACGTCGGCTTGAAAGGTGACTCAAGCCCCCGGTTACTTTAGGGCGCCTCTGAGAATTACGAGTTCCAGGCAAGGCAAGGCGCGAACAAAAAATTGCGGCGCGGCACAAGCATGATATGCAGGAAGTCATTTTTTGTGAGCAACGACGTTCTGCGACGAAGTCTGGATTTTTTTGAAGCGCCCTTTATCCAATTCAGTAGCGCGATAGTCAGGCGGTCGCCCTAGGGAAAAGCTGATCAAGTTGTCATTCCCGCGAAGGCGGGAATCCAGTTGATTAATTTGACTGGGCTCCCGCTTTCGCGGGAGCGACGAAATCAGACTTATTCAGCGTTTCCTTGGAAAAATAGCATGCAGTAGCACCTATGTGCTACATTTGGCAGGTACATTTTCTCTGGGGAGGCAACCATGTCCACAACCACCATACGCCTGCCGGAAGAGCTGAAAGCCCGCGTTGCAAAGGCAGCGAAACGTTCCGGCACAACCACCCACGGCTTCATTGTTGAAGCCATAGCGGAAAAAGCCAAGCAGGAAGAGCTGCGCGCCGATTTCGATGCGGCTGCCGAGGATCGCTACGCCCGCATCGTTGCTTCCGGCAAGACGATCCCGTGGCAGGAAATGCGCGGCTATCTGGAAGAACGTCTGGCCGGCAAACCGGCAAAGCGCCCGGCAGTCCGCAAACTGTCCCGCTCAAAATGACACGCATCGAATTGGCGCCGGAGGTCGGGGATGATTTTGACCGCATCCTCGACTATCTTGCCCAATATCAGGTTGAAAATCCGGTGCTGCGCATCCGCGAAATCATCGAGGCGATTAACGTTCTGGAGCACAATCCACTGATCGGCCGCCCCGCGCATAACGACAAGCGCGAACTGGTGATCGGGCGTCGTTCACACGGCTATGTAGCTTTGTACCGCTACGTCGCCGAAGTCGATACCGTATTTGTCCTTGCCGTGCGCAGCCAGCGGGAAGCCGGCTTTGCGGGAATTTGATGACATGATGACCGCCGACAAATCCGGCGACATATTAAATCAGGTTTATCGCCTCGACGTTCTGCCTTCCAAGAGATCAGTTAGCCATGGTTACACGACATGCGGCAATCGACCTGACGCAGAAGTATAAGTTGGGTGCTCCGTCCGTCTCGTCATCGGCCAAAGCCGCCCTTCGCGTACGGCAGCTTTAGCGAAGGTAATTTCGCAACCAGTGTTACTGCAAGTGCCAATAACCGACGTTCTCATATACTTTCCGTTGAGCGAGTTATTTACCGAAATCTGCTAGCATCACGCCTCTGGCGTCCATGTTTATCGGCATGGTCGGCCAATAATAAGAAATTCAGGGACGTCTGATGGCAAAAGCAGCACCGAAAAAGAACGACTCTTCCGCCAATATCGGTTTCGAGGCCAAGCTGTGGCTTGCCGCCGACAAGCTACGCAACAACATGGATGCGGCGGAATACAAGCACGTTGTCCTTGGCCTGATCTTCCTCAAGTACATTTCGGATGCCTTCGAGGAAATGCGCGCCAAGCTCGTCGAAGGCAAGGGCGACTACGCCGGAGCCGACCCCGAAGATGCGGACGAATACCGCGCCGAGAATGTTTTCTGGGTGCCCAAGGAGGCGCGCTGGTCGCACCTAATGGCTTCGGCCAAGCTGCCTACCATCGGCAAGGTGGTGGATGACGCGATGGTCGCCCTCGAACGCGACAATCCGCGCCTTAAAGGTGTGTTGCCTAAAGATTACGCCCGTCCCGCGCTCGACAAGCATCGCCTCGGCGAGCTGATCGACCTCATCAGTACGATTACCCTGATCGCCGCAGAAAACGGCGACTCGAAAAAACATCGCTCTGTTGATCTGCTCGGACGCGTTTACGAATATTTCCTCACCCGCTTTGCCAGTGCCGAAGGCAAGAACGGCGGCCAGTTCTACACCCCCAGTTGCGTCGTTCGCACCATCGTCGAAATGCTCGCGCCCTACAAAGGCCGCATCTATGACCCCGCCTGCGGTTCCGGCGGCATGTTCGTGCAATCGGAAAAATTCGTGCTCGAACACGGCGGGCGCATCGGTGACCTCAGCATCTACGGCCAGGAGAGCAATGCCACCACGCGCCGCC
>Ga0210019_1005506_pt1 | contig 10534 bp, 7 predicted proteins | sample CryGeyCG2114_020_2_FD_183969 | JGI IMG/M metagenome (GOLD analysis project Ga0210019, IMG submission 183969) | Groundwater microbial communities from aquifer - Crystal Geyser CG11_big_fil_rev_8/21/14_0.20 (SPAdes) (version 2) | ecosystem: Environmental > Aquatic > Deep subsurface > Groundwater ...
CCAACCGCCGCGATCGTCCTGCTCATGCTCATCGGAGCGGTCGTGGACGCTCTGGCGATTGGCTTCACGGTGCCGTTGACGGATGTCCTGACGGATCGGGGCGCCATGGGGGAGGGCCGCGTGGTCGCCCTGGTGCGGGGGTCGCTGCAGTCGCTCGGAATTCAGCCCAGCGCCAACATGGTGGTGTTCGCGTTCCTGGTGCTGGTGAGCGGTTTCTTCATCATTCGTAGCGCGCTGGCATTGCTGAATCAGTATTGGATCGCCGCGATTGCGGTTAAGCTGCGGCGGACCACGAAGGTTGCGCTTGCCGAGAAAGTGCTGCACGCGCGATACGAAGCCATCTCGAGCCAGGCGCGGGGCACCATCCTCCATGACATCAACAATCCGGCGCAGTCGCTCACCGGCTCGGTGATTTACCTTGGCCAGTTTTTCACCGGAATGTTCAACAGCCTGCTCATGATCGGACTGCTGCTCTATCTTTCTTGGTGGGCGACGCTCCTCCTGGGCATTGTGGCCGTGGCGGGCGTGCAGGGATGGCGGTGGTTCGCGGACCGCCGCTCGGCCATTCACGGACAAACGCTGTATGACTTGCAAGGCGAGCTGCAGAAGCTGCAGGTCGATGCGATCGATGGCCTCAAAGTCGTCAAGGCGCATGGGCTGGAGCGGCGCCTCGTGGCTCGGCAAGACGAGTTGATGTCCCGTGAGCTGCAACCGGAGCTGCACCTCACGTTTTTCCGGCATGGCCCGATGCTCGTCAACGAAGTCATCGCGATCGCCATCGTGGTAGGCTTCGGCGCCATCACCTTTTTCTCTCCTGCGGCCGGTCTGCGGGTCTCCATGCTGGTCGCGTTCCTCCTGGCGATCCGGCGGCTGGCGCCGGCGATGGCCAGCATCAATGCGGCGACGGTCAACCTCAGCCGCTACACGCGAGACCTCGCGAGGATTCAAGACATCTTGCAGGTATTGCCGCAGGAGCGGCGCGGCGGGCGCGCGCTGGAGCAGATCAAGGACATTCGAATGCAGGACGTGACGTTCGCGTACGCCGCGCGTCCTGATCACCGCGTCCTTGACCGCGTCACGGCGGCCATGCCCAGGGGCACGGTGACGGCGATCGTCGGATCCACCGGCTCGGGGAAGAGCACGATCGCGAATCTGTTGATCGGCCTGTATGAACCGCAGGCAGGCTCCATCCTGGTGAACAGCGTGGATCTTCAAGCGCTGGACCTGCACGCCTGGCGCGCGCGGGTGGGCTACGTGAGCCAGGACATCTTTGTGTTTAATGCGACCATCAAGGACAACATCGCCTTGTGGGACGAGAGCCTCTCGCAGGATCAGATCGAGTGGGCCGCTCGCACCGCGCAGCTCCACGAGTTCATCGCCTCGCTGCCTGAGGGCTATGAGACCGTGGTGGGCGACCGGGGCGTCCGGTTATCCGGAGGGCAGTGCCAGCGGTTGGCCATCGCCAGGGCGATCTTACGGCGTCCGGAAGTGTTGATCTTTGATGAAGCGACCAGCGCCCTCGACAACCTCACCGAGCGCGCAGTGTACGATGCGATCAACGCGCTGCACCATGAGGCCATCGTGATCGTGATCGCCCACCGGTTGAGCACCGTGCGCGAGGCGAATCAGATCATCGTGCTCCAGGGGGGGCGCGTTATTGAAGTGGGCACGCACGACCTCTTAGTGGGACGTCGCGGCGTTTACGCCAAGCTCTATGAAGAAAAAATACCCCAGCCGGTCTCGCCAGGGGCGGCGGAGATCGAGGTGGCGGGATGACCCACCGCAGACAACTCAGGACGATTCAGGGGACCGTGGCCTTGCGCGATCTGCGATCGATCAGCGAAGAAGAGTACCGCGCAGCGGTCGGCGTCTTTCAGGCGATTCAGTCGCTGATCGAGCGCCGGCCTTCGGAGATCGCGCGGCGTGGGGGCGCGGTCGTGGGCTACCCGGATAAGAATTGGAAGCCAGAGGGCAACCCCAGCGACTTTTTCCGCTTCACCGCCCACGTGCTGCAGGACACCCCCTCGTATGAGGTCATCAACCGCCTGCGGTTCTTCACCGGCGGCTTCAGCGGCGTGCCGCTGCTAGGGCGGGAGTGGACGTACGAAAACTATCTTTCGACCTACCGCCACTACAGCACGGAGCGCTACGATGCGCTGTTGCGGCAGCGCGTGTTTGACGCCATGCGGTTCAGCCTCAACGATTTCCGCGCGGCAATCCGCGATCTGCCTGAGGAGTTCATCGTGAAGCCGCCCCGCCTATTAGGAGAGATCGGCTGGCAAGTCGGAGAGACGGTGGTGAACTTCGACACGTATTCCTATCAGGAGCGCGCGGTGCTCCTCTATGAAAGCGGCGTGCTGAACTGGCTGCGGGAGCGGGAACGCGCCAACGGGACCTTGACCTTTTTGGAGATCGGGGGCGGGTATGGTGCGCTCGCCCTCTACCTGAAGCGGCTGTTTCCCTCCGCGCGCTACCTGATCGTCGATCTACCGGAATCGCTGTTTTTCTCGGCCACGTACCTCGGACTCGTTGATCCGCAGGCTGAACAGACGATCTACACCGGCGCTGATTCGCACACGCTGCGCACCAACGCCCCTGGCTATACCTTTATTCCCAATTATGTCTTCGAGGATGTGGTGACGGCCGGCATGCCCGTGGATCTAGCACTCAATACGCTGTCGTTTCACGAAATGTCATCGGCCCAAGTTCGCCAATACGCCAAGGGCATCAAGGCGCTATTGGGCCGCGAGGGGGTGCTCTATGAACAGAATGGCGCACCCCCGCCAGGGGACGCATTTGGTTGCGATCCTGAGCCGATCCTTGCTGAGGAGTTGTTCTGCGAGCGTTTCACCCCGCGGCTGATCACGCCGCAGCGCGGGGTTCCGCGCTTGTGGTCCTCGATCCCGCGCGACGAGATGATCGAACGCCGATTCAAACCGCTGTCCGGTCGAACGTTTGCCGCCGAAGCGATTATGGCCCGGCGCTGGGTTGAGCAGCAGGTCAACCAGTGGAAGCGCAGCCGATGGCTCCTCCCGCTCAGACAGCTCAAGCGCGTCTCGAGGCCGTGGGCAGGACGATGACGGAACAGGTTTCGCAACGGCCACGACAAGCGGTCATCTTAGCCGGCGGGCGAGGCACGCGGCTGCGGCCGCTGACGGATACGCGCCCGAAGCCGATGATCGAGTTCGATGGGAAGCCGTTTCTTGGCCATCTGCTGGAGCTGCTGCGCGCCCAAGGCATTGAGCAGGTCCTCCTCTTGCTGGGGTACCGGCCGGAGGCGGTTCAGTCGTATTGCGGCAACGGCCATGCGTGGGGCCTGGACATCCAGTACGTGGTGTCCGCGGTCGAGGATGAGACCGGGCGCCGGCTGAAGCTCGCCGCGCCTCAGATCGAGCCGACGTTTCTCTTTCTTTACTGCGACAACTACTGGCCGATGCCGCTGGATCGCCTGTGGCAGCGGTATACGGAGGCCGGCGTTCCAGGATTACTTACCGTGTACCGCAACCGCGACGGGTACACGCGGGACAACGTGCAGGTGGATCGCGACGGGTTCATTGTCACGTATGACAAGGAGCGCAAGGCCGAGGGGCTGAGCGGTGTTGAAATCGGATACGGAATTTTCTCGCGCGAAGTCCTCTCGTGGCTACCCGATGAGAACGTTTCCTTTGAGCGGGTCGTCTACCCACAGCTGGTGGCTAAGCGGCAGCTGGCGGCGTTCCAGACCGACCATCGGTACTACAGCGTCAGCTCGCATGAGCGGCTGCCGCTTACGCAGCAGTTCCTGGCTCGCAAGCCGGCGATCATCCTGGACCGGGACGGCGTCCTGAACCGTCGGCCGCCGAAAGCCGAGTACGTCCGGTCATGGGAGGCGTGGGAGTGGCTGCCGGGTGCGTTGGAGGCGTTGCGGCTCCTGAAGGAGGCCGGCTGCCGGATTATCGTGGTCTCCAACCAGGCCGGGGTGGCGCGCGGCGTCATGACGGCCGCCGACGTCGAGGCAATCCATGAGCGGATGCGGGCGGACGTTCGCAGCGCCGGCAGCAGCATCGATGCGGTGTACTACTGCCCGCATGGCTGGGATGAGGGCTGCGAGTGCCGCAAGCCAAAGCCCGGTATGCTCCATCAAGCCCAGCGGGATTTCCATCTCGATTTGAGCCGGACGTACTTTATCGGGGACGATGAGCGCGACGGCCAGGCGGCCGACGCGGCCGGCTGTCCCTGGGTGCTAGTGGCGGATGAACGGCCGTTGTTGGATATCGTCCGAGATGTCATTGATGTGCGCGAAGCCAACGTACTTCACACGCGATCGATGAGGTGATCATGCGAGTGTTCATGACAGGGCATGAGGGGTACATCGGGTCGGTGATGGCCCCGCTGTTTATCCAGGCCGGCCACGAGGTCATCGGGCTGGATACCGGCTACTTCGCGCAGTGCACGCTGGTGCCGCCGGCGCTCGAGATTCCGACCATCCGCAAGGATCTGCGAAGCGTGGAGCTGTCGGACCTGAAGGGATGCGATGCGGTCGTGCATCTGGCGGCGCTGAGCAACGACCCCATCGGCAATCTCAATACCCAATGGACCGAAGAGATTAATTTTCAAGGATCGGTGCGGCTGGCCGAGCTGGCCAAAGCCGCAGGGATCCGCCGGTTCCTCTTCTCATCGTCTTGCATCATGTACGGAATGTCCGCGACCGCCGTCGTGACGGAGGAGTCACCGCTGGATCCCAAGACAGACTACGCGAGTTCAAAGGTCAAAGCTGAGCGCGCAATCGCGCAGCTTGCGGACAAAGGGTTCTCGCCAACCTTTTTGCGCAACGGCACGGTGTACGGCGTCTCGCCTCGGATGCGCTTTGACACCGTGCTGAACAATTTGGTCGGGGCTGCCGTGACGACCGGAACAGTGTCGCTTCACGGCGACGGATCGCCCTGGCGTCCGGTCGCGCATATTGAAGATATCTCACGGGCTTTCCTGCACGTGGTGGAAGCGCCGATCGATCGTGTGCACAATCAGGCGTTCAACAACGGCGAGAATGGCATGAATCACCAAATTCTCGAGCTGGCTCATGTCGTCGCCGACACGGTGCCTGGGGCGGCCGTGGAATGTCTTGGGAGTCCGGATGCGGACCAGCGGACGTACAAGACGGATTTCTCGAAGTTTGCGCGCACGTTCCCCGACTTTCGATTCCGCTGGAACATCCGGACAGGCGCGCAGGAGCTCTACCAGGCCTTCAAGGGGGTAGGGTTGACGCCAGATGACTTCACGAGCCAGCGCTTCACGCGACTGAAATGGTTGCGCCACCTGTTGGAGACCGGCCGCCTTGATGCGTCCCTTCGGTGGCAAGTGGAAGGGGCGCGGGTATGATCGATGGAGTGAAGATCGTTCCGCTGAAGCAAATCGTCGATGAGCGGGGCAAGGTCATGCACATGCTCAAGGCAAGCGATCCGCACTTTATCCGCTTCGGCGAGATCTACTTTTCCTGCGCGTGGCCGGGCACGGTCAAGGCTTGGCATGTGCACAAGTCCATGACGCTCCACAACGCGGTGATCTCAGGCCGCGCGAAGCTCGTGCTGTATGACGGGCGCCAGGGCTCGCCGACCCAGGGACAGATCCAGGAGATCTTTCTGGGCGAAGACAACTACGTGCTGGTGCAGATCCCTCCAGGCATCACCAATGGGTACAAGGCGTACGGCGACAAGCTGGTGGTGCTGGCAAACTGCGCGACGGAGCCGCATGATCCTGAGGAGATCGTCCATATCGACCCTGCGACCCCAGACATCCCGTACCAGTGGGGATTGCGCCATGGCTGATCGCAAGGCTGGTGTCGGATTTGTGGTGACGCGAACGCCGCTGCGCGTGAGCTTTGCCGGCGGCGGCACCGACCTGCCGGGGTTCTATGAGCGCGACGGCGGAGCGGTCCTGAGCACCACGATTGACAAGCACCTCTACGTGACTGTCAAGCGCCATGGCGAGCTGTTCAATGAGGGATTTCGGCTCAACTACTCGCTGACCGAGCATGTGCGAGCGCTCGATGAGATCCAGAACCATATCGCCCGCGAATGCTTGCGGCTTCTGCATGTGGATCCGCCGTTGTACATCAGCACGGTGGCGGACGTGCCGGATTTTTCCGGCCTGGGCTCATCGAGCAGCTTCGCCGTAGGGCTGCTGAACGCCCTCCATGCCATGCGGGGCGAGCGCGTCTCCGCTGGGCAGCTGGCTGAAGAGGCCTCGCATGTGGAGATCGATATCCTCAAGCGCCCGATCGGCAAGCAAGACCATTACGCGGCCGCCTTCGGGGGAGTGAACTTCTTCCGGTTTCTGCCCGGCGGAAGTGTGACGGTGGAGTCGCAGCATCTGGCACCCGGGCTGATCGAGCGGCTCTTCGATCACCTCTTGATGGTCTGGACCGGCATTCAGCGGGACGCCGGGGTCGTGCTCAGCGAGCAAAACGCGAATATCAGCAACCGCCTCGACCATCTTCAGGAGATGCGCGAGCACGCCGAGCAGCTCCAGGCCCTTATCCGCAACGGGTTTTCGCCGGTGGAATTCGGGCGGGTCCTGGATGACACGTGGAGCTTGAAGCGACAGTTGGCCAGCAAGATCACCAATGATCGCATCGATCAGTGGTATCAGCAAGCCAAGCAGGCCGGCGCGGTGGGCGGCAAGATCTGCGGCGCAGGCGGCGGGGGATTCCTCCTGCTCGTCACGCCGCCGGACCGTCGCGACGTGGTCCGCCGTGCGGTGGCCGACATGACAGAGCTTCCCATTCGTTATGAAGCGCATGGTTCGCGCGTATTGTTGCCGGCGGGCGAATGATGCGCCGGGACGAGAGAGGTGGAGCATGGTGATGTCACGGGGCACGCGCGTGCTCGTCACTGGAGCTGCCGGCATGGTCGGTGCGAACCTCGTTCGCCGGCTGCTCGCGGAGGGCTGCGAGGTGGCCGTGCTGCTGCGCCCCCACGGCAACCCTGTGCGGTTGCGCGAGATTGAGAATCGCCTGCACATCGTGGATGGGGACATCACGGATGCGGCGTCAGTCAACGCCGCGTTGGATCAGATCAAGCCGGCCGTGGTCTTCCATTTGGCCGCGGCGATTTGGGGTCGGGCACCGGCCGCCGCCCCGGCCACGCATGTCGAGGTGAATACGCTGGGCACGCTCCATTTCCTTGAGGCGCTGCGCGCATATCCCCAGACCCGTTTCGTTTTTACGGGCTCTGTGTCCGTCTACAAGGGCGGGGCGCGATTGCGCGAAGATGCCCCGCTGGAACCCGGCAGCATTTATGGGGCGTCAAAAGCAGCGGCCAGCCTGCTCCTGCAGACTTATGCGAGACTGTACCGCGTCCACGCGGTTGAATTGCGGCTCTTCATGCCGTACGGCCCGTGGGAGCATCCGACACGCTTGATCCCGCAAACCATTCTCGCCGCGCTTGAAGGGCGGGATATCCCGATGACGCTCGGCACTCAGCAACGAGACCTTGTCTACATGGATGATGTGGTCGAGGCACTCCTCCTGGGAGCCACGCGGTCCGTGCCTCCTGGATCCGTGTTTCATATCGGCACCGGTGTGAATACCACGGTGCGGGATCTGGTCGAGCGGCTGCTGGCACAGATGGGCCGTCCGGTGAAAGCGCTGGTTGGGGCGGTGCCGATGCGGCCGGATGAAATCATGGAGATGTCCGCCGATATCTCCGCGGCCCGCGCGCACCTTGGCTGGGAGCCCCGGACCACATTGGATCAGGGTTTGCGCAAGGCGGTGGCGTGGTTTACCGAGCACCGTGAGCTCGTGGCTGAGCTGGCCGGCGATCGGCCCATGGTGGCTTCAACACAACAGTCAGCGCCGTGCCTTGTCTGCCAGAGCCGCCACGTGGAGCCGTTTCTCGATTTGGGAGAGATGGCGCTGGCCAACAAATTTCTCACCGAGGAAGAATTGGCCAAACCGGAGCCGCGATACCCGTTGCGTGTCGGGTTCTGCCAGGCCTGCGCCCATGTGCAGCTGACCGATCGCGTGCCCCCCAGCGCCATGTTCACCGACTACCTCTATGTGTCCTCCGCGTCTGAAACGCTTGGCGACCACCTGGCCGGGCTGAGCGACCTAGTCGTGAAACGCTGCCATCTGGGCCCATCGGATTTGGTGATCGATATCGGGTGCAACGATGGGACGCTGTTGAAAGGGTTTGCCCGTCATGGGGTGAGGACGCTCGGGGTCGATCCGGCGAAGAACCTTGCGGCGCTCAGCAACGGCCATGGGATCGAGCGCTATGTCGGTTTCTTTACGGCGCAAAGCGCCCAAGAGATCGTCAAACGCTGGGGTCAAGCCTCGGTGATTACCGCGACGAACACGTTTCCGCATATCCCTGAGCTGCCGGACTTCGTCCAGGGGATCCGGACCGCGTTGGCCCCCGCCGGCACCTTGGTAATGGAGATGCATTACCTTGGGGACCTGCTCGAGCAGGGCGCGTTCGACACCGTGTATCACGAGCATGTCTCCTATTGGGCTCTGGGCCCGATGGTGGGGCTGTTCCGCCAGGCAGGGCTTGAGGTGGTCGACGTGGAGCGGTTCCCGATCCACCATGGGCAATTGCGCGTGTTCGTCCAGCATGCCGCCACAGCCTCGATCCAGTCCTCGGTGGACCGCCTCTTGCAACAGGAGCGGGCCGCAGGACTCGACCGGATTGACGCGTATCGACAGTTTGCCGACCGGGTGATGCATCTGAAGCGCGCGCTGCAGGAACAGCTGGAGCGTCTTCGAGCTGAGGGGAAGCGAGTCGTCGGGTACGGCGCGCCGGCGAAAGGGAATACGCTCCTGACGTTCCTGGGCTTGGGTCCCGAGCAGCTGGAGTACATTGCGGATAAGAGCCCGTTGAAACAGGGCCGGTATACGCCGGGAACGCGCATCCCGGTGGTGCCGCCGGCGCGGCTGCTTGAAGAGCAGCCGGACTACGTGCTGGTCTTGGCGTGGAACTTCGCCGATGAAATCATGGCACAACAGGCAGAGTACCGCCGACGGGGCGGCCGCTTCATCCTGCCGTTTCCTGACGTGAAGGTGCGCTGAGGCATGGCAAAGACGGTGCTAGTGACCGGCGCGCTCGGCTACGTGGGAAGCCGGCTCACCCAGGATCTGCGCGCGCACGGGATCCAGTGCGCGGGATACGACACCGGGTTTTACCGGGACTGCACGCTCATCCCGCCGCAGGATCCCCGGATGGTGCTGCGGGACATGCGCGCGTTCCGTGACCACGATCTCGACGGGGTGGAGGCCGTGGTGCACCTGGCGGGGATGTCGAACGACCCGGTTGGCGACATGCCGCCGGCACAGATGTACGATCCGACGCGCGCCTATTCACGGCGCATCGCCGAGGTTTGCCGGGCTCGCGGCGTGCGGTTCATCTTTGCTTCGAGCTGCTCCGTGTATGGTGTTGCTGGCGAGGGGCTGGTCACGGAGGCGTCCGCGACGAATCCGCAAACCCCCTATTCGCTCAACAAGCTGCAGATCGAGCAGGATCTGGAAGCACTCCGCGATGAGACGTTTCACCCGGTCATCTTGCGGTTTGCCACGGCGTTCGGTGTGTCGCCGCGGATGCGCTTTGATATCGTCGTCAACATGTTCGTCGGCATGGCGCTGACGACCCGGAAGATCATCCTCAATTCGGATGGCCTGGCCTGGCGGCCCCACATCGCGGTGGCCGACATGTGCAAGGCGATCCGCTGGTGCCTGGAGCGTTTGCTACAAGCGGAAGGCCCGATCATCATGAACGTCGGAGACACCACGCAGAACTTCCGCATCCTGGATGTGGCGCGCATGGTGCAGGCCCAGGTGCCTGGCTGCGACGTCGCGTTTCTCGATCGAGAGGCGGCCGATAGCGCGGAGCTCATCCGGGACGCCAAGATCCGGGACCGGGCCGACACGCGGACCTACCGCGTGGCTTTCGAGCGCGTCCGCCACGTGCTCGACGGGTTTCGCTGCGACTGGACGCTGGAGCGGGGGATCGCGGCGATGGTGCAGGAGCTGCGCAGCTTGGGGTTGAGCGAAGCCCAATTCCGCAATCCGCAGTTCTATCGCTTGCAAACGCTCGCCGCGCTCATCCGCGACGGTCGGCTGACCGAGGACTTCGTCTGGACCTCCTCGCGGCAGCCGGCGATGGCCGCTCACGAGGCGACCGGATCATGACGCCGCCGCTGACGATCCTGGTCCCGACGTATAACCGGAGCCAGCTGCTGGCACGGCTGCTTCGATACTACGAAGCCTGCGGCGCGCCGTACCCCATGCGCATCTTGGACTCCAGCGATGAGCCTGCGACGCTCCCAGCGTTGTCCGCACCGGCCGGTCGCGTCACCCAGGTGCGCTATGATGCTCATACGTTGCCAACGACGAAATTATTCGACGGGCTTTCCCAGGTCACCACACCGTATGTGGTCGTGTGGGCTGACGATGACCTGATGGTCCCGTCATCGATCGCCGCGTGCGCGGCGTTTCTGGATGGACACCCCGAAGCCAGCGTGGCTCACGGCTATAGCGAGCTCTTTCAAGTGGGTGAGGCGG
>Ga0210019_1005510_pt1 | contig 10529 bp, 9 predicted proteins | sample CryGeyCG2114_020_2_FD_183969 | JGI IMG/M metagenome (GOLD analysis project Ga0210019, IMG submission 183969) | Groundwater microbial communities from aquifer - Crystal Geyser CG11_big_fil_rev_8/21/14_0.20 (SPAdes) (version 2) | ecosystem: Environmental > Aquatic > Deep subsurface > Groundwater ...
TGAGTTTCCGGCAAAGGGTGACGATCCGGTCCACCGTTTTGACACCCGCCCGGTGGCCTTCCACGCGGGGAAGGTGGTTGCGCCGCGCCCATCGGCCGTTGCCATCCATGATGATGGCGACGTGGCGGGGAAGCCGGGTGACGTCGATTTTGGAGGTCAGGGATGGGTCGGCCATGGCTACTCAGGTTTCAAGGATGTCTTTTTCCTTGGCGTGGGCGATTTTGTCCGCCTCGGCTACGAATTTGTCGGTCAGCTTCTGCAAGCGGTCCTGTCCTTTGCGGCTGTCGTCTTCCGAAATCTCGTGCTTTTTCTCGTTTCCTTTCAGCCGGTCGTTACTCTCCCGCCGCACGTTGCGGATGGCCACCTTGCAGTCCTCGGCGTGCTTTTTGACGAGCTTGGCCAACTGCTGGCGCCGTTCCCCGGTCAGGGGGGGGAAGGGCAACCGGATGACTTTGCCGTCGTTGGAGGGGGTGAGCCCCAGATCGGAAGACTGGATGGCTTTTTCAATGTCCTTGATGATGGATGAATCCCACGGCTGAATATGAAGGGTGTGGTTGTCGGGAGCCCCCAGATTGGCCACCTGATTGAGGGGCGTGGGATTCCCGTAGTAGTCCACCCGCACGTCATCGAGGATGGAGAGGGTGGCTTTGCCCGTCCTCAGCTTGGCGAGATCCAGCTTGAGGTGGTCGAGGGAACAATTCATTTTTTTATCGCAGTCTTTCAACAGCTCTTCAATAATCATATTTCCGCTCCCACGGTGGTTCCGATTTTTTCTCCCAGGAGAGCCCGCTTGATGCTACCGGGCTGGCGAACATTGAAAATGAGCATGGGCAGTTTGTTGTCCATGCACAGAGAAACCGAAGTGGAGTCCATGACCTTGAGTCCTTTTTTGAGGACGTCGAGGTAGGTGAGTTGGTCGAACTTGGTCGCCGAGGTGTCCAGAAGCGGGTCGGAGGTATAAATGCCGTCGACCTTGGTGGCCTTGAAGATCACTTCGGCTCCGATCTCGATGGCGCGCAGGGATGCGGCGGTGTCGGTCGTGAAGTAGGGGTTGCCGGTACCCGCGGCGAAGATGACGACGCGGCCTTTTTCCAGATGCCGGATGGCCCGTCTGCGGACGTAGGTCTCGGCCACCTGGTGGATCTGGATGGCGGTCAGCACGCGGGTGGGGATGTTCGCTTCTTCGAGGGCGTGCTGGAGGGCCAGCGCGTTGATTACGGTGGCGAGCATGCCCATGTAATCGGCGGTCACCCGTTCCATCCCCAGGTTGCTCATCGTGGCCCCGCGCAGGATGTTGCCGCCGCCGATGACGATGGCGATCTCCACCCCCAGTTTGCGCCCTGCCAGGATCTCGTTGGCGATGTTGCGGATGGCTTCCTGGTCGATTCCAAATCCCACCTCTTCATCGGCGAGGCTCTCTCCGCCGAGTTTGAGAAGGACGCGTTTGTATCGGGGCTCGCTCACGGGAGGCTTCCTTTTCCAGCCGGTTACCGGGTAATTTCGAACCGGGAAAACCTGCCGATGGTGATATTTTCGCCGAGAATGGCGATCTTCTGCTTGATCAGGTCCTGGATGGTGATATTGGTGTCTTTCACAAAGAGTTGCTCAAGCAGGCAGTTTTCTTCGTAGAATTTTTCCATTTTCCCGTCGATGATCTTGTCGAGAATTTTTTCGGGCTTGCCGGAGGCGCGGGCCTGGGCGCCGAAGATCTCGCGCTCCTTGGCCAGTACTTCCTCGGTCACTTCCTCCCGCGCCACGAAACGGGGCCGGGCGGCGGCGACATGCATGCAGATGTCCTTGAGGAGTACCTGGAAATCGGGCGTATTGGCCACGAAATCGGTTTCACAGTTGAGTTCCACCATGACGCCGATCTTGCTTCCGGGATGGATGTAAGATCCGATCGCGCCGTCCCCGGTTTCACGTCCGGCCTTTTTGCCGGCGCTGGCCAGTCCCTTTTTGCGCAAAAAGGTGATGGCCTCTTCGATGTCGCCCTTGGTTTCGGCCAGGGCTTTCTTGCATTCCATAATGCCCGCGCCCGACTTGGTGCGCAAGTCTTTTACCATTTCAGCCGTAATTTCCATTCCCAGTCCTTTTCGTCAGTTTTGGAGATTGATATTTTTTAGAGGGTCTCTAACAGGTTGCTGAAAAAGTCAAATGGAACCCCACCGCCGTCACCCTGAGTCCTTCGGCAGGCTCTGGATAAACTCCGCGAAGGATCCAGCCTGATTGGTAAATTCAAGCTGGACAAGGGGTTTCGGGCAAGATGCTTCGCCGCACCGCGGCTCGGAATGACACCCGAAAGAGTTTTTCAGCCACCTGCCAATCATTCGCGCTAATCCCGGCCGCCCATTCGCGGGCCCTTGATTCTCAAGGGCCGGCTCATGGCTGACGGCAATTGTTAGGGGTCGCCATTAAAAAGTGTTTTAAAGGGCGCCGGTAACAGGCGCCCTTTAATATCCATGAAAGAAAACCTGTCACCCGGGGTCCACCCGATCACGCTCCGGAAGAAACCCGGTGCAGGGTAGGGGCCGCCACCCACGGCGCGCCCACGCGCGCGGAGCGCCGGTCCTGGCCCCGTTCTTCCTGCATCGGGAAAAATCGCCTGCCTGGAAGGCAGGGCGGTCATGGTTGTTCAGGCGGGAACCGCGTTCAGGCTACCTCAGTTTCCTCGTCGGCAGGCTTGGCCGCGTCGTCGATTTCCTTGGCCTTCGGGGCCTTGGCGCCGCCGCGTCCTGCTTCGGCCTGTTTCCTCCCGGAACCTTTACCGCCTGCACCGGAGGAGGCTTTCTCGACCGCTTCGTCCTTCTTTCGCGCGCGGTAAAATTCCTGACCTTCCAGACACACGTCGGCCAGTCTCTCGGTGAACAGCTTGATGGACCGAATGGCGTCGTCGTTTGCCGGGATGGGATAGTCGATGCCATCGGGATCGCAATTGGTGTCCACGAGCGCGATGATCTTGATGCCCAGCTTCTTCGCTTCAATCAGGGCAATCCGCTCTTTGCGGGTATCGACGATGAATATGGAGTGGGGGAGATCCTTCATTCCCTTGATGCCGCCGAAAAATTTGTTGAGTTTGGCGATCTCTTTGCGCAGTTTCAGACCTTCTTTTTTGTGGAGCAACTCGAATTCGCCCTGCTCCTCCTGCCGTTCCAGCTCCAGGAGCCGCTCGATACTTTTGCGGATGGTGGAGAAGTTGGTCATGGTGCCGCCCAGCCAGCGCTGGTTGACGTAGTACATCCCGGCGCGGGAGGCCTCGGCGGCGATCAGGTCCTGGGCCTGCTTCTTGGTCGCCACGAACAGGATTTTCTTCCCCTCCTGGCTGATCTTTCGCAGATACGCTTCGGCCTCGGAAAATTTCCTCATGGTCTTGGCCAGGTCGAGGATGTAAATTCCGTTCCGGGAACCGTAGATAAATTTCTTCATCTTGGGGTTCCAGCGCGTGGTCTGGTGGCCGAAGTGAACTCCCGCCTCCAGCAATTCTTTCATGTCGATCTCGGGCATACGGACTCCTTTTCAGTCTGGGTTTGTCCTCCGCCGCGTTCATCCCGAAGCGGTACCCCTCTGGGGCACCCCCGCTCTGGTCCCGCGGCGTGTGTGATGAGAAACTTGATATAAGGGTTGGATCCCTTGCTGGGTTGACTCAAAACTCTATCACATCGGGCGGGGGGTGACAAGGTCTAAGGTGATGGAAAATAAGCCTGCCGGTAATTCAGGCCATGATGAGGAAGGGTTGGTTTTCAAAACCGAGATATTCGGGGCGGAGCCGGTCGACGCAGTAGTACTTGGAGACGTCCACCACTTTTTTGGTTCCGATCACTTCCTTGAGGGAGACATGGGTGTAGCGGCCTTCTTTCATGGCGACAAGCTTTCCGGATTCGCCCCGTTTGATGAGGTTCATGGCCACGTTGCCATAGGCCACGGGAACGATGGAATCGATCGCGTCGGGGTCCCCGGAGCGAACCAGGTACCCGAGCCGCTGGTTGATGATGCCGATCGACCGGCCGTTGTTGTATTGGGGAGACAGATCCTTGAGTTTTTGCGACACCTGGTCGCCGATGCCTCCCAGCTTCTTATGGCCGTAAGCATCGGTTTCCTGGTTTTCGAAAATCATTTCGCCCTCCCGGAACATGGCGCCTTCGGAAACGAGGACGATGGAGTACCGGCTGGGATTGTCCCGCCGGTCCCGCACCAACAGCTCGGTCAGCCGCTCGATGCCGAACCGGACTTCGGGAATCACGCACCGGTGCGCGGCCCCGGCCATGGTGGGGAGCAGGGCGGTGAACCCGGCATAGCGCCCGAACACCTCGATGACCAGAAAGCGTTCGTGCGACCCCGCGGAGGTGCGCAGTTTGTGGCATAGCTCGATGATGCGGGTCACGCAGGTGCTGAAGCCGATGCAGTAATCGGTCCCGGGAACGTCGTTGTCCATGGTTTTGGGAATGGCGACGACGCGGACGCCCTGGGTTTCCAAATGGGCGGCGTAGCTCAAGGTGTCGTCCCCGCCGATGGGGATGAGGTAGTCGAGGCCCAGGTATTCGATGTTCTTCAACACTTCGGCGGTCAGGTCGTTGACCTCGTCCGTGAACCGGTCCTTCAGGTGCTCGGGGAGGTCTTTGCGCTTGACCGACGTGGGCCGGGTGCGCGAGGTGTGCAGAAGGGTTCCCCCGGTGCGGGCCATCTTGTTGACGGTCGGTTCGTCGAGACGCTGGCAGAATTCCTGTTGCTCCAGCGGCAGGTCGCGCTGGATCTGGATCAGCCCCTCCCATCCCTTGCGGATCCCGATCACGCGGTACCCGTCGCGCGATGCGCGAATGGTCACGGCGCGGATGGCGGGGTTGAGACCCGGCACGTCGCCGCCGCCGGTGAGAATGCCGATCACTCCTTTTTTGCCATTCATAAGTGAAACCTTTTGGGGAAGGTTTTAAAATTCATGTTTCGGGGATTGGCCCGCTCGCGGGTTTCCTGTCTTATCAAGATAAAGGGGGACCTCTCCGGCGACCGGTACCTTTGGGTTTATCGTTTTCGCTCAGCGTCCCAGGCTGATGCCGATGGCCTCGGCGCATTGGATCAGTTGTGAGGAGTCGGGTACGTGACGCACTTTTCCGGACAGGGTAGCCAGGGAGACCAGTTCGAGATTGGGGGTCCTCAAGGCAACCATGTTGCCGAATTTTCCCTCGGCGGCGGCCTGCACCGCGAAGGCCCCCAGCCGGGTCCCCAGGATTCGATCGAAGGAGTTGGGGGTGCCGCCTCTCTGGGTATGGCCGAGCACGGTGCACCGCACCTCCAGGTCGGTTCTTCGTGAAATGTTGCGCGCCAGGTAATCTCCCACGCCGCCCAATTGGGCCACCGCCTGAAGCCGCGTCGTCGCGGCTTCGCTGGTGATCATCTCTCCATCCACTTCCCGGGCGCCCTCGGCCACGACGATGACGGAGAAGGGGCTCCCGCCCGCCTCGCGAACCTTGATCTTATCCAGTATTTTGTCCAGCTGGTAAGGAATCTCGGGGATGAGGATGATGTGCGCGCCGCCGGCGATCCCGGCTTCCAGCGCGATCCACCCGGCCGTCCGGCCCATCACCTCAAGGATCATGATGCGTTGATGGCTCCGCCCGGTGGTCTGGAGCCGGTCCAAAGCGTCGGAGGCCACCTGGACGGCGGTCTGGAATCCGAACGTGTAATCGGTTCCTTCAAGATCGTTATCGATGGTCTTTGGAATACCCATGACGGGTACGCCCAGTTCGTTCAACTGATGGGCGATCTGCAGGGTGCCGTCTCCGCCGATGACGAACAGGCAGTCGAGCATGAGCCGTTGAAAGTTTTTAATGGCCTTTTTGGAGTAATCGTGGGTGACGATCTGCCCGGATTCGTCGAATTCCTTGTACTCGAACGGGTTTCCCTTGTTGGTGGTGCCGAGGATGGTGCCGCCCCAGGGCAAAATGTCGCGCGTGCTACGAACGGTGAGTTCCTGGTGCCGGTCGAAGATCAGACCGTCGTATCCGTCCTCGATGCCGATCACGGAGGCCCCGTGTTGAATGATGGCGGCCCGGGTGATCCCCCGGATCACCGCGTTGAGCCCGGAACAATCTCCCCCTCCCGTCATTACGCCGACACGCTTGAACGCCATGATGTCTCCTCCCCCGCTGGTTTCATTATTTCAACACAACCCACCTCTGCCGCCGGGAGAGGGTTGGGGTGAGGGGGGTTTTGTCCCCCTCCTTCGCGTCCTTGGCGTCTTTACGGTCAACAACCCTTCAACGCGAAGACGAGAAGTGCGCCAAGAACCGATCATTCGTTGTCATTCCGAGTCATGGAGAGGTATAGAATACAGGTTGCCGGGTTCTTTTGTAAAGGAGAGCTTTGCGTAACTCAAATATGTCGCCCTGAGCTTGTCGAAGGGCGATCTCCGGCTGTGCTTCGACGGGCTCAGCACGACACTTTCGGTGCCTTTCTCCGACTTATGCAAAGGTCTCTTGGTAAAGGGAAACGGCGATCGGGTTCCGTAGGGTCGGGGGGGCGTTAAGCCGATGCGGCGCCCACCCTCCGGTTTCGTTGGCCGGTCAGGGCGGTCGCGACCAGATCGTAACCGGACGCGCCGGTGATTTTCATGGGGACCAGATCGCCCGGTTCCACCGCGCTGTTTTCGATGAGGACCTGCCCGTCGATTTCGGGTCCCTGGATGGGCAGGCGGCCGGTGACCAGGTAGGGTTCGGCGGGATCGGCTCCTTCCACCAGCACGGGATGAACCTGCCCGATCCGTGCCCGGTTTTTCCGGGCGGCGATGTCTCTCTGGATCGACATCAATTCATCGCGCCGCTCGCGGGCCACGCGGGCCGGAACCTTCCCGGAAAGATGGAACGCCGTGGTGCCCTCTTCGTCGGAATAGGGAAAGACCCCCACGTGATCGAACTCCGCCTCGCGGAGAAACCCGGCCAGGTGCTGGAAATGCGCATCGGTTTCGCCCGGGAACCCGGTGATGAACGTGGTGCGCAGGGCGATGCCGGGAACTTTTCTGCGCAGGGCCTCGAGCATGGCGCGTACGCCCGTTTCCCGCTCCTGCCGTTTCATGCGCGTCAACATCTCGTCGTGAATGTGCTGGAGCGGCACATCGATATACTTGCAGACTTTGGGCTCATCCGCCATGAACTCCATCAGGCTGGCACGAATGAAGGTGGGATAACAATAGAACAGGCGGATCCAATGCACTCCCGCAAGGGTCACCATCTGCCTCAGCAGGTCCACCAGGCCGTCTTTCATGCGCAGATCCAGCCCGTACATGGTGGTGTCCTGGGAGACCAGGTTGAATTCCTTGACCCCGCGGTCGGCAAAAACGCGGACCTCTTCGAGAATGGATTCGGGAGTCCGGCTTCGAAACCGTCCGCGCATTTTCGGGATGATGCAGAAGGCGCACTGGTTGGAACACCCCTCCCCGATTTTGATATAGGAAGTGTAAAAGGGAGTGGTGAGAACCCGGCCGGTGTGCGATTCAAAATAAGCCGCCGGTTCATTCACATGGTTTCGGGCTTCAACGGAGGTCAATGCCGGTTCGGGCTCGTTCAGGATTTCGCGAAGCCGGGGGTACTGGTTGACTCCAAGAAGGTGATCGATCTCCCCGATCTCGGTGAGCAGTTCTTCGCTGTATCTCTCTGACAGACAGCCGGTGACGATGAGTTTTTGGCACTTGCCGTCCGTCTTCATTTTAGCCATGTCCAAAATGGCATTTATCGATTCGCGCTTGGCCGATTCGATGAAGCCGCAGGTGTTGACGATCAATACCTCGGCCTCTTCCGGTGCGGGAGTGAACTCGTACCCGCCCGCGAGCAGGTCGCCCAACAGCAATTCCGTGTCGACGGTGTTTTTGGGGCACCCCAGACTGACCACCCCGATTTTTTTCATGATGCGTTTCACTCCAATCCAAAACAGCAGGCCAGCGGGTATAAACGGAAAACCGCTGTAAATTTTATGTCGAGGTCAAATCCGCATTCTAATACAATTCCCGATCGAGCGAGGAAGGAATTTTGAAAAATTCCCGCGGTGCCATCGGAAATCGGAAAAGACCGCGATTATTTATTTGATTTATTTAAACTAATGTGATACATATTCAGGACTCTGAAAACCGGAGGTTGGACGATGGCCGATGCGGTAAGTAAAGCAGAAATCGGTTCGCACCCTCAACGGCGAGTTGGTGTACAAGCAAATTTTTCATTGACAATTCAGACAACTGTGTTAAAAAGGATCACACTTTTTCACAGACAATAAGCGTTATTAAATAGCAGGTTGGGGATTGTCCCCCCCCCCTTTTTTTTGGTTCTTGGGGGGGGGTTGACTCGGGGCAATGGATCGAGTATACTTTCCCCACTTTTTATCGTTTCAAATCAATATTCTATCAGGGGTAGACAGGGGTAGAGCAAATTCATTAACAATCTAAGGTAGCCAGGGTGAACATGAAAACAAATTCAAAAAATTCGTTTCGCTGGATCATGGGGCTGACCATCCTCATGCTCCCATTCCTGATGGTTCCCGCTGTGGCGAGCGCACAGGGCGGTTCCATGGGTGGGAAGAACTGGGGGCTGAATGTAGGCGCCACCGTTTTGAGAGATGACAACCTCATCGGTCTTCCCAGCCGCGCGCCCGTTCCCGGGGCCTTGGCGAACAAGGAAGCGGATGACACCGGCATTCAATGGAACGCAAACCTGTTTTACAAGCACAATTACTCGAACAAACTGCAACTCAAGTTCGACTACGATGTGCGGCAGACCCTATACAAGAACAACAGTAATCTGGATCTCACCACGCAGATCTTCGGTGCCGGGTCGACCTTCAAGCTGAATCCGCTCGTAAACATCACCTTGGATTACAAGTACATTTACAACAACGTGTCGGGCCAGGATTTCAGCGGAATCCACTACATCAGCCCCGCGTTCAACTACATGAACAAGACCTTCGGTCTGACTCGTTTGGCGTACACTTACATGTACATCAACAACTGGACCACGGACCTCCGCGACATCAACAGTAGCGGCTTCTCTCTCGATCAGTACTATTTCTTTTCCAACTTCAAGAGACGCATCAACATCGGCTACAAGTGGGTCAACGAAGATGCCGAGACCAACAACATCTTCGACAAGAACAAGCACGTTGGCAAAGCCGGTTTTAAAACGCCTCTGGTATGGGGAATCAATTTTAGCGCGGATGCCAGTTTTGCGGTTTCCGACTATAACAGCCGCCTCATTGAAGCAGGTGGAGCCCGAAAGCGGTCGGATTGGGAGCAGAGGTATTCCGGTTCGATCGACAAGGAGCTGATCTCCAAGTGGGGATACCTCCAAAACCTGGTGGTTCACGCAAAGTACGAATACTACCGCTCCATTTCCATGTCGAGCGTTCGTAATTTTGACAACAACCACTTCGAAGTAGGGTTCGACGCCAGCTTCTGACGGGATGCTTCCCTGGAAAAGCTGAATTCAAAATCGTTTAAACAATCGAAATCAGATTTGTTTAGTTAAGGAGAAGAAGAGTGAGCCGCAAAAAACAGAGCCTTATAAAGAAAATCCTGATGGGGGTTTTGGTTGTGGCTTTCGGATTCGCCCTGAATAACATGGATGTATCCGAGGCACAGAACTTGTCCAAGGAAACCGTCGACGCTCTGGACTTTTCCCAGGATACTCTCGACGCTCTGGACATTATGGGCGAGATCATGGGCGAGATCAACGCGGAGGTTTCCGCCGAAATCAACCAGACCATTACCGAGAACACCCAGCAGATTAAAGTCGAAGACGAGCAGTTGCCCGCCATCGCCGCCGGTACGGCCACCGACGACGCTTCGGGAACCACACAGTGATCGTTTAAAGTTAGCTTGTAGAGCAGGTAGTGATACCTGATTGTTTTGGTTCTACCCTACCCTAAAGACCGGGAACCCCTTTACGGGGTTCCCGGTTTTATTTTGTCTTCTTCCCGCATTTTCACCAGAGCTTCTTCCGCCCGTACTTTTATCCAGGGGTACCGGGCCGCTTCGTTGTAATGAGTTTCCGCTTCGTTGATCCGTCCCTGGACTTGCCGGAGATTTCCCAGGACCATGAGCAGATCCGGATTGTAACTGCCCTGCCCTAACGCCTCGGCGGCGCTGATTTCGCGCTCCGCCTTCTCCAGAAACCGCTTGTCGCCCGATTTCCCGTAATCCCAAAGGGCTAAGGCCGCCCGGTCCAGAAACGGAAGGTCGCAACGGGGGCACAATCCTCCGGCCCGGCGGACATGGTTGCGCAGGGACGCCAGGGATTGTTTCCGGTTTCCTGCCTTTTGCACCTCCCGTTTGTACATATAAAAGTCCGTTGTCAGACCCAGACTCAAAATCCCAAGGACCATGCCCCCTCCCAGCAGGGCGGCCGCTGGTATTTTAAAACCCGGCTTTCGGTCCGCTTCGTCCTGCCCATGAAGGAAATCGGCCAGCACCACAAAAAGCGTGAATAGAAAGATAAAATTGGAATCCAGCCAGTTGCACTCGACCAGGTTGTGAAGCAAAAAACCCGCCAGCGCCACCC
>Ga0210019_1005513_pt1 | contig 10521 bp, 12 predicted proteins | sample CryGeyCG2114_020_2_FD_183969 | JGI IMG/M metagenome (GOLD analysis project Ga0210019, IMG submission 183969) | Groundwater microbial communities from aquifer - Crystal Geyser CG11_big_fil_rev_8/21/14_0.20 (SPAdes) (version 2) | ecosystem: Environmental > Aquatic > Deep subsurface > Groundwater ...
GCTCCTTTCGGTTTTCATACCCTCATTATACCATATCAGTGTCGAGAAAATTCAAGTTTGAGTCAAATCACCGACGAGGAATTAAATTGCTTGACATTGTTATTTTAGGCTATTTCGCAACAGGCTCTATTTTTTACTTTCGGCCTGGCATTTTTATTTTTTTATTTGCGGGGCAAGACCGCTCGCAATACAAGTAGCCGGCCGCAGACTTTATCAATTACATCGAAATTGACTCTACCTCCTTAGCCAACAGCCATCTGGTGGAGCTTTTCAGGTGGGAGTGGTCTGACCCGGCTTTATCGCTGGCTTTAAATAACGGAAATTTGCAAACCTCGCTTTTTTTCCGTAGCGCCTACACCCAATACCCTTATTATCTGGAGGTTGCCCGCTGGGCGCAGAAGAAGGTAAATTCTAAAGTAGCCGATGAAACTCAAATTGTGGAGTAAATAATCCCTTTAATTAATGAGGGACGGCAGCTATAATTTAGAAGATAGCCCAAACTAAAAGAGCCAAGGAGGGTTTATGGTTAAGCTAAAAAGATATTTTATTACCGGATTATTGACGATTCTTCCGATTTTTATTACCTTTTATCTTTTTTTTATTGTTTTCAGGTGGATCGATAATATTATCGGGGTAATCATCCAACGTTATTTGGAATCAACCTTTGGTTTTTCTATTCCGGGGATAGGTTTTATCTTGGCGGTTTTAATAATTCTGGTGGTAGGTTTTATGGTTTCCCATTTATTGAGCAAGAAGATGCTTCCTTTAATTGAAGGATGGTTTCTTAGGCTGCCCGGAATACGCCAGGTGTATCCGCCGATTAAACAAATCGTCAGTTTTATTTTCTCTAAGGATACCTCTGTGTTTAAAAAGGTAGTTTTAGTCGAATATCCTTCCAAGGGAATTTGGTCGGTAGGTTTTATGACTAATGATGGTTTTCGGGAGGCGCAGGAATTAACCGGTCAGGAGTTGGTCCATGTGTTGATCGGGTCAACTCCCGGGCCCTGGACCGGATTTTTCATCCTGGTTCCTAAAAAAGATGTAAAGTTTCTAGAGATGACCGTGGAGGAAGCGATGAAACTAATCATCTCCGGGGGGATACTTAAGCCTTTCTAAATGGGAAAGAAGATTAAGCGCAGAGATAATTATTTTGTTTACATAGTCAAATGTCCCAATAATTTTTTCTACACTGGTTATACGAGTAATCTAGCCAAAAGAATCAAGCGCCATAATAGCGGCCACGGGGCAAAATATCTTAGAGGAAAACTTCCGGTTAAACTGGTATTTGCGAAGCAGTATAGGAATTATAAGAATGCGCTGATTGAAGAGAGAAGAGTTAAGAAGCTTACACGCCGGGAAAAGAAAAGAATGATACTAGCATATAAAAAGAAAAAGATTAATTAAAACTTTAAGGATTTTTGCAATCCCGGTAATTGATGATGAATAAAAAAAGATAAATATGGAGGGTGCCGCTTCTAAGCCTAAGCGACACTCAGTTTATATCAGGACGTTTGGATGACCGATGGTGTAAATACTGCGTGATGATTTTGGGGATTTTGAAGAGGTTAAGTGATTATGAAAGATAGGCTTGCGTAAGATGCGCCGTAATTTCAGAAACTGAATTTATAGTTGACATCTACTCGACAGATGTCGACTTTTGTCAAATATAATTGATATTTCAGAAGCTGTTCTAGGGTATCCTTTGGGGCACAGAATTAACTTGACAAAATAATCAATTATGGTAATTTGTTACCATAACCATGGTGAAAAGATGATATCCTTACGTTCAAAAGTGGCAATAAAATTATTGGATTACTATTTCCTTAATCCGCAGGCTCAAGTTTATATTAATGAGCTGGCAAGGATTCTAGAGCTTGATCCCAAAAATACAGAGACTAAACTTAAAGAACTAGAAAAAGAAGGCCTTTTTAAGAGTGAATTCCGCGGAAAACAAAGGTATTTTTTTCTTGCCAAGGATAATCCCGTTTTGGAGCATTACCGCCAGATTTTTTTAAAGACTCAGGGTATAGAAAGAAGGCTGAAAGATATGATAAGTAATATCAAAGGGCTTAAGGAAGCCTATCTATTCGGTTCATACGCAAGCAACAAAATGGATTCTTCAAGCGATATCGATCTCTTGGCTATTGGAACGCATTCTGTTTTAGAATTGCAGAGAGTTATCGCGAGATTACAGAAAGATACAGGTAGGGAATTTAATGTAACGAATTTAAGTACAAAGGAATTCGAGACTAAGAAAAGGAACAGGGGTCCATTTATAAACAGCATTTTTAAAACTAAAATTATAAGGCTTGTATGATTAATTTTGAGAGTCAATACTTTCAAAAACTGGCATTTCAAGGAGAACAAATCGGCCAATTCTTAAAGTCCGCCCTGCATGATCTTAAGATTGCTGAATCATCGGACATTCCGGATGTCATTTTTAAGTTCAGTTACGATGCTCTTATAAAATTAGGTATCGCGCTCATTGCTAAAAAAGGGCGCAAGGTAAGAAGCACAGCCGGACATCATGTTAAGATTTTGGAAAAGCTAAGCCAACTACTTAAAGATGAAGATATTCTTGTGCTTGGCAATAAGATGAGGCAGGAACGAAATCTTAATCTTTATGACGGCGGATTTTTTGTAGGAGAGAAAGATAGCCTTGAGTACCTCAGATTCGTTAAGAGTGTTTTCAAGAAATCTGAAATTTAGCGAGGAATAGGATGTATTAACCTAGATGCCTTTAAGGTGCCTAGGTTTTTGTTTTAGTTGGTCGTTGGTGTAAGTACCGCGTGATGATATTGGAGATTTTAAAGGGGTTAAGTAATTTGGAATTATGAGGTTATGGCAAATTGAGTTGAAAATCAGAACTCGGTGTAATGTAGCATAATGTTACACAATAATAAATATGAAACTGGGCTTTAAAGGCAGGTAAAGGAGTTATAAAGATTGCGAAATATTAAGTATAAACGATTTGAAGCACATGAAGTTAAAACTGGAAAATAAAAGGGAGCCTACATGTTTCACGACGGATGTACTATAGGCGAACTGTGGGGAAAGTAGCGAAAGCCGCAGTTGAGTTTTATGAACTCTATGAGCTGATATGAAAAGAATGAAGAAAATTATCGTTGTCAATATATTCATATTTATTATACTTTCTGTTTTTATTGAAGTAGTGAGCTACGTATTTATAAAAATGAATTATGGGAATTCTCTAGCGTTTCGCGATGGGCTTTTTAACATGCTTTTATGTAAAGAATATCGACAAGATAAAGAATTGATTTTTAAGCTTGCTCCAAAGAAGATGCCCCATTTATTAATAGAGGAAATGTCAAAGCAGACGGCTTATATCAATTTGATTTTTTCCTATTTTGGAAATATCGAACAGGTGCACGTGGACAAATTAATTCTTTCGGATTTCGTGATCACGAGTTTACGATAGCAAAAGAATCGCAATTTCGAATTGTTGTATTGGGCGATTCATGTACTGCTGGACACCAGTTGCCTACAGAAAAAACATACACTAAGCTTTTGGAAAAATTGCTCAACAGGGAGAAGGGGATAAAAACTTTTGAACTAATAAATGCCGGAGTACCAGGATATACTTCTTTTCAGGGCTTAGGTATTTTAGAATTATTGCGAATAAGTACCATCCTGATCTAGTAATTGTGTGTTACGGGACTAATGATCGGTCAGAGGTTCGTTATGCTGATAAAGAATTGTCTTACGCGAAACTCCTTGAGTTATCTCTTATCAGATTAGTGGGGGAGCACATAAGGATCGCTCAATTTATAATGGGGAAAATGAGTAACGTTGATTCTTAGCAGTGGAGCACAAGAGTTATGCTCGAGGATTATATAAAGAATCTTAAAACAATAGCAAAAGAAGCCGGGGGAAAGAACATAAGACTGATATTTATTAAACCCTGTCTTAAAAGAGAGCTTGAGATAGAGAAAGAAGGCAATCTCTATATCCCCCCGCAGCCGTATATTAATTTATATAAAGTGTTTTCTCAGTATACGGCAGAAGAATCAGAAAAAGTTTTTTTTGATTCATTGCATTTTACTGGATTGGGCCACAAACTATTAGCAAAGGAGATTTATAACGAACTTATTAACTCTCAAATCATAAAATTGGATAACAAAGCAACAAAGTTGTAAATTTTTGTTAATTAAAGAAAACGCGAGAATTAGGAATGAGTAAAAGAGTCTTTATTCGCAGTTTTGGCTGCCAAATGAATGTTCGGGATTCGGAGGTAATTTGCGGACTGCTGCAGAAAGCCGGTTACCGGATCAGCGCCTCTGACCAGGATGCTGATATAATTATTTTCAATACTTGTTCCGTGCGTAAGCACGCCGAAGACCGGATCTGGAGCTTGATCGGCAGTTATAAAGGTTCTAAAATCATCGGCTTGGTGGGGTGCATGGCCCAGAATTATCAGCAACACGCTTTTGAGCGTGATCCCAATATCAGTTTTGTGGTTGGCCCTCAGGATATTTCCAAGCTTCCCGATATCCTCAATAAATTTACCTTTAAAAACTTATTTGAATGTAAAATCTGGGAAACAGAAGGCACTTTAAGGCCGGAGGAGATTTATCATACCGGTTTCTATCAGGAAGATCAGCACGCTTACGTGGTTATCTCGGAAGGCTGCTTGAATTTTTGTTCATATTGCGTTGTGCCTTATGTGCGCGGGCCTTTGCGTCATCGTAAATATAAAGATATATTAACCGAAATTCAGGAAGCAATTGACCGGGGCATAACCAGGGTGACTCTTCTGGGCCAGAATGTTAACGCTTATCAGGATAACCAGCTTAATTTTACCAAACTGCTTACTCAGGTTAACCGGTTAACCGGGTTAAAAGAGTTTGATTTTTTTACTTCTCACCCTAAAGATGCCAATCTTGACTTTTTTAAAGCTCTCCGGGATTTGGAAAAATTAGCTAAACGCCTGCACCTGCCTTTACAATCAGGCTCAGACCGGATCCTGAAGCTGATGAATCGGGGCTATAGCGTAAAAGATTACTTGGCTTTAATCGATTCTTATCGTAGAATTGTTAAAGGCGGATTATTAACCACGGACATCATCGTGGGGTTTCCTACTGAAACAGAACAAGAATTTAACCAAACTTGCGTTTTGCTTAAAAAGGCCAGGTTTAATGCCGCCTATATCTTTAAATATTCATCCCGGCCAGGCACCCAAGCTGCTAAAATTGCCGGGGAACTTAAGCCGAATGAAATAGAAAAACGGCATAAAAAGATCTTGGACCTGCAAAGAAGTATCTCCCGGAAAATAAGGAGTAGGGATTCTGATGCGAAAAATTAGTTTATTTTTAGCTTGTTTGGCGTCTCTGGTTCTGCCCGGTTCTGCCTGGGCTTTGGATCTGGAAGTTTTAAAGTCAAATTTTTTACAAGGCAACTACCGCAGGGTTATTTTTGAAGGCCAGGCTGGGGTTAACCGGTTACATCTGGGTAATACTGATGAGTTGAATTATATCTTAGGCTTAAGTTATCTCAAAGAATCTAAATTGGATTTGGCTCAGGATGCTTTCCGGCGCATCTTGAGTAATTCTAATAGTAAGCTTAAAGCAGAGGCAGCTTTGGCTTTGGCGGATACCTATTTAGTTTCCGGGCAGTTTAATCAGGCAGAAGAGGGGTATAATAAACTAATTTCCGGCGGTTCCAATAGCCGCCAAAAATCAGCGGTTTTGTATCGCTTGAGCCAGTTGGAATCTAAAAGGGGCGATCACCAGAAGAGCAGCGAATATTTATTTAAACTGAAGAGGGATTTTCCGTTGAGTCCGGAATTGAGGGTAATTAAAGGCATTACCTTTATCAATACTTCTACTTCCGCGGTGGTTTGTGAACCCGCCGTTACTGTTTTCGCTGAAACCGGCGAATATTCTGTGCAGGCAGGATTTTTTACCAGCAGCGCTAATGCTAATAATCTTAAGGACAGGTTATTAATGAAAGATTATGCGGCCTATGTTGAAAATTCCGGCACAGGTTACCGGGTTAAAGTAGGAAGGGTTAAGTCCAAAAGAGAAGCGCTGGATTTAGAGAACAAACTTTCCCGCGATGGTTTTCAGACTAAGATTTGTCCGCTGTAACTTATGTTAAAAAAGAAGATAATTTTTCTCCTGGGGCCGACCGGGATAGGTAAATCCGCAGTTGCCATAAACCTGGCCAAGAAAATTAATGCTGAAATCCTTTCTTGTGATTCCATGCAGGTTTATCGTAAAATGGATATTCTTACCTCTAAGATCACCCCCCGGCAAAAAAAGCAAGTCAAGCATCATCTTTTAGGGATCATTGATCCGCAGCAGGAATATAATGTAGCTAAATACCGGAAAGCAGCCCTATTGATTTGCGATAAGCTGCTTGGCCGGGGCAAAATTCCTCTATTTGTAGGGGGCAGTGGGCTTTATTATTCAATTATGGTGGATGGATTATTTGCGGCAGTGCCGCAAGATAGATTGATCCGCGCAAAATTAGAAAAACAGTTAAAGTTAAAAGGGAGCAAATACCTTTACCGCAGGCTGGCTAGGGTAGATAGCGCCGCCGCCGCTAAGATCCATCCGAATGATGCCAGAAGAATTATCCGCGCCTTAGAGGTATATTTTAAAACCGGTAGCTGTATTTCTAAGTTACAGAAAAAAAGAGTGGGGCTGGGTAGTGGATATGAAGTAAGGGTTTTTGGTTTGAATTCTAAAAGGCAATTTCTCTATGATGCAATTGACCGGCGAGTTGAAAAGATGTTTGATTTAGGGGTAATCAATGAGGTAACCCGTTTGCTTAAAGTTAAATTAAGCCGGACCGCTGAATGTGCCATCGGCATCCCTGAGTTAAAAGGTTACCTGGCTAAAAAGTATTCTTTGGCCGAAAGCAAGCGGTTGATGCAACGTAACAGCCGGCATTATGCTAAACGGCAGCTGACTTGGTTTAGAAAAGACAAACGTATCAAGTGGATTGATGTTGGGCAGGCTAAAAATCCCGCTGAGATTGCAGATAAAATAATTAAATACATCCCGAGCTTAACCGCTTGTACACTGCGTAAGCTAGGGATAAATTCGCCTCCGCTGATTCGTTTTGCTGGAGCAAAGCGAATCAAAACGGCGGCGGCTCATTTATGGAAAAAGCTCTCTTAATCAGCATTCAATTAAAGACGGACAAGGATTATTGGCGGATTGAAGATATCTCTGCGGAGTTGGAGGAGTTGGCTTCCTCAACCTCGGTAGAGATAGTAGAAAATGTAATTTGTATTTGTGACCGGGCAACCTCCAACTATCTTATTGGAAAAGGCAAGGTGGAAGAGATTGCTTTTATTGCTAATGAAGAGTCGGTTGATGTAGTTATCTTCAGCCATGATTTAAGCGGGACCCAGCAGCGTAACCTGGAAAATGCTTTGGGCCGCAAAACTATTGACCGGACCCAGTTAATCCTGGATATTTTCAGCCGGCGGGCTAGAAGCCCGGAAGGCAAGATGCAGGTAGAGTTGGCGCAGCTGGAGTATTTGCTTCCGCGTCTTTCGGGTAAAGGGGTCATGCTTTCAGATCTAGGGGGCGGCATCGGGACTCGCGGGCCAGGAGAGACAAAACTAGAGCTTGAACGGCGCTCGGCCAGAAGAAAAATCGATAAATTAAAAGAAGATTTAAAAAATACCCGGCTGCACCGCGCCGCCATGCGTAAAAAAAGAAAGAATAATAATCTGCCGCTAGTTGCTTTGGTGGGGTATACTAGCGCGGGAAAATCTACCCTTTTAAACCTGTTAACCGCTTCTACCCAGGCCACCTCCGAAAAATTGTTCACTACATTAGATCCGCTTTCTAAAAGCCTCAGCCTTGCGAACGGGCAGAATATTATTGTTTCTGATACCGTGGGATTTTTGCATAATCTTCCGCATCATCTGATCGAAGCTTTTAAAGCTACTTTGGAAGAAGTGGTAGAGGCGGATTTATTAATTCATGTTCTGGATGTAGCTGATCTGCGCTTAATTTTACATAATCAAGCCGTGCTCAGCGTACTGGAAGAACTGGGGGCCCTGGATAAGCCTATATTAGTGGTATTAAATAAGATTGATCTGGTGAGTGACCGCAGTTGGTCGGAAGTCACCCAAAAAGGATTTACCGACTCTATTTTTCTATCCGCTAAAACCGGAGAGAATCTGGATGCTTTGCTGGCTAAGCTAATCGAGCATTTTTCCGGGCTGATGTTGAGCTTGAAGATTACTATACCGCATAGCCGGATGGAACTGGTTGATTTTTTTTACCGCCAGGCTAAAATTAAGAAGATCAACTATTTACAAAAAGGGATTAACATCAGTTTAGATATTTCCCGGGCGTTTTTTAATAAAATTGAGAAGGATAAGGATATAAAAATTATCTATTAGTTTATCTAACAGAAATAGTTATTCTACTTGACAAATAAAAGTAGTTGTGCTAATATTAATTTGTCAGGAGGAAAGATGCCAGTGTTCAGTCTTAAGATTGCACCTGAAGAGCCGGTTTATGTGATTAGCGTAGTTTGCAAGCTGGTTAATATTCCGGTTTGGACCTTGAGGCAGCTGGATAAAGCCGGAGTGGTTAGGCCCAAACGTATCGGCAGGCGGAACCGGCTTTATTCGTTGAAAGATTTAAAGAGGCTGGAGTATGTGCATTACCTGATGCAGGAGAAGCGGGTCAATATTCACGGGATAAAAATTATCCTGGGAAAAGGGGGGTAGAAATTTTTTTTGAGGATCGGTTAGCACTCTGGTTATTTAAGTGCTAATATTATTGACAAAATATGAGTTTGTGTTAAAATTACGGCTTAGTGTTTAAGCGGCAAGAATAGTAATGGGGGATAAAAAAGTGCGGGCAGTGGATTATAATTCACGCCGGAAGCAGGTTTTGAATTCAGCGATTAACCGTTATATCAAAAATGCGCTTCCGGTGGCTTCCGATGATATTGCCGAAGAGTTCGATTTAAGCTCGGCGACGATTAGGAATATTTTTTCTGAATTGGATGAGTCCGGCTACTTGAAGCATCCCTATACTTCAGGCGGAAGGATCCCTACGGATAAAGGATACCGTTATTATGTGGATTTCCTTATCCGGCAGATGGAGCTTCTGGATGGAGAAAAACAGTGTATCCTTAAGGAATGTAAAAGAAAGATCCGCAGGCTGGATGATACCTTAGAAAACACCTCTGAGGTTATTTCGGAAATTACGCATTATGCCGGGATTGTTTCGTTCTTGCAGTGGCAGGACAAGATATTCTATAAAGGTATTAGCCGCATACTTGATCAGCCGGAGTTTCGCGATGCCGACAAGATCCGTCTGTTAGTCAGGTTAATGGAAGATAAAGGCAAGCTTTTGGATATTATCAACCGGGATTTTTCCGGAAAAGTGAAGGTTTATATCGGAAGTGAATTGGGTTTTCCGGAAATGGATAATTGTTCTTTAATTGTTTCAGGTTTTAAGCTGAGAAATCAACCTTCAGGCAGGCTGGCGGTATTAGGTCCGATGCGCATGGAATATGACCATATTATTCCGACTATGGCATATATTTCTGAAGTTTTGAATCAAATTTTGGAGGAGTTTTAGACAAAATGGAAGAACCTAAGAATAATCAAAAAAATACCGAAGGACCCAAGGACAGCCTTAAAAAGGAAGAAAAGGTGATTACCTTGAAGGAAACGGAATATTTAGCGCTTCTGGAGGAGGTTAAAAAGGGCAAGGATGGTTGGGACAAAATGTTGCGCCACCAGGCTGACCTTGATAATACGCGTAAGCGCCTGGATCGGGAAAAACAGGAATTTATAAAATTTGCCAATGAAGGGTTGATCCTGGATCTACTTAACGTCTTGGATGATTTAGAGCGTACGGTGGATCTGGCGGAAGCCGGTAAAGAAGATCTAAATGCTTTTGTCAAAGGCGTAGAGATGATTTTAGTACATTTGTATGAGATGCTCAAGAATCACGGAGTCAAACCCATTGAGGCTGAAGGAAAGATATTTGACCCGAATTTCCATGAAGCTCTGATGCAGGTGGAAAACAAAGATTTACCCGAGCATACAATTATTGAGGTATTACAAAAAGGATATTTAATTCATGGGCGGGTATTAAGGACCGCTAAGGTGAAGGTGACTAAACATTAACACTTCGACTCGTAAACAGCGTTAAAATTTTAGCACCAAAATTTTAACGCACTCGTCGAAGTTTCGCTGGACAAAAACTTAAGGTGCTCAAGGAGGTTTAACATGGCTAAAGTAATTGGAATTGATTTAGGAACATCTAATTCGGCGGCGGCGGTAATGGAAGGCGGTAGGCCGGTAATTATTCCTTCAGCCGAAGGTGCCGGAGTGGCATCCGGGAAAGCTTTTCCATCTTATGTCGCTTTCACTAAGGACGGGCAGCGGCTGGTCGGTGAGCCGGCAAGGCGCCAGGCAGCGATTAATGCCGAAGGCACGGTGCAAGCCGCCAAACGTAAGATGGGTACGGATTTTAAATTCAAGGTTCATGGCCAAGATTACTCTCCACAGCA
>Ga0210019_1005515_pt1 | contig 10521 bp, 12 predicted proteins | sample CryGeyCG2114_020_2_FD_183969 | JGI IMG/M metagenome (GOLD analysis project Ga0210019, IMG submission 183969) | Groundwater microbial communities from aquifer - Crystal Geyser CG11_big_fil_rev_8/21/14_0.20 (SPAdes) (version 2) | ecosystem: Environmental > Aquatic > Deep subsurface > Groundwater ...
TCATAAAATCTGTTTACCGCCCTGCAGGCGATGACGTGTAGAGGTTTCCCGCAATGGGCGATTATACGGATAAATGCCGGGGGCGACAAATCGCATTTTTCTGGCGATTTTTCTTGGGGTTAGGGCTTGACAAGTCATTCAGTGGGAGTAATATTATAGGGATTAGTTTTGATTCACCTTTAAGTTTCAATAGGTTATGTCGAGAAAATTAACGGGTCCCGAAAAAGCCGCGGTGTTGCTGATGACGCTGGGAGAAGATATTGCGGCCCAGGTTCTGGCTAATCTGGATGAGCGTGAAATTCAGAATATTGGTAACTACATGTCTGCGCTTGGTGATGTGGATATGAGCGTTATGGATAGCATCAATAAAGAATTTTACGAGATGGTGGAATCGGGAACGGGAGGTTTGGGGATAGCCGGGATGGACTTCCTGAAAACGGCCCTCATGCAGGCTCTTGACCCGGCCAAGGCAACCGAAATTTTGAATAATATCACCACACCGGGCGAGGAAATGGGCGGTGGACTGGAAACTGTCCGCATGCTGGACCCCAAAGTTATCGCTTCGTTCATTGTCAACGAGCATCCGCAGACGGCGGCGATTATATTGGCTCATCTGGAACCACCGGTCGCCAGTTTGACAATTCGGGAACTGCCGGAAGAGAACCGGATGGAAATTGTGCATCGTCTGGCGACGCTGGAGCGTGTTGCGCCGAGTGTTATCCGTGAACTTGATGAAGCGTTGCAGACGGAGTTCCGGACATCGGGTGCGGTTTCGGGTAATAAACTGGGCGGTGTTGAGGTGGCGGCAGAAGTGATGGGTTCTCTGGACCGGACCACTGAAACGTCCATTTTGACAGCCATGGATGAGATCGACCCCGACCTGGCTAACGAGATCCGCAACCTGCGTTTCACTTTCGAGGATATTCTGAAAATTGATGACAACGGCATCCAGTTGGTCATGAAAGAGATCAACCAGGAAGACCTGCTGATTGGCTTGAAAACGGCTACCGATGCGCTGAAGGAAAAATTGTTCAGCAATATGTCGGAACGCGCGGCGTTGATGATGAAGGAAGACCTTGAATCTCTCGGGCCGACGAAAATCAGTGAAGTGGAAAAAGCCCAGCAGAAGGTTATTGCGGTTTGTAAGAAACTTGAAGAAGAAGGAAAGCTTGTTATCGGTGGCGGTGCCGATACACTGGTTTAATTTTACCGTTCCAGCCTGAAATAATTATGTTACCTGGGCGTTAATGGGGATCAAGTGCGACTTGATGCCCTTTTCTTTTTCCAGTTTTTCCAGAGCTTTATAGATCGGGTCTAATCCCTTTGAAACGGTGCCTTCGAGGTGGATGTAATAGGTGCCTGATTCTTCTGCATCGCTGACATTGGATTCGAGGTGCAGGATATTTAATCCGGCCTGGGCAAGGGGAGTTGTGGCGTCTTCCACAATTCCTATGCGGTCTTCGGCGAACAGGCTGATCCTGACATCGGGTTCGCAATGGTGCTGGGTTCCATCTTGCAGTTCTACTAAATGGGCGTTGAGTTTCAGGGGTTCGCAAATGGAAGTGATGATGGGCTCCAGCGAATCTTTTCCTCCGGCATGTTCGACCATCAGCATGATCGTGAAATATTTTCCCAGGCGGACCATGGAAGAGTCGCCGAGGTTGCATCCGTTTTTGCAGAGCCCGGCACTAAGGCGGGCGACAATGCTTGGCTGATCGAGCCCTATGAGAGACAGCATGAACCAATTTTTCATAAATTTAACCCTGTTTAGCGAACATTAAAGACGAATCCGGAATTTTCTGTTATAATTCTGAACTATCAGGATAGCATAATTACTGTTAAATATACAGTTAGGCGGTTGGGGGATTAAACCAGGCATACGAGGTGATAAGCGTTTTGCTCAAGTGAGCCTCTTGTGTTGTGTTTGGAAAATGGAAAGTGTTGTTAGCGGTAAAATCAATTGACTTAAAGACTTGGAGGAGAAAATGAGATTATTTTTTTGTGCATTGGTGTTGATGTTTGTGGTTAGTGGTTGCGCAGGGGTTCAGACGGGTGGTTCAGGCGGTGAGCCCAGCAGTGCGAAACAGTTGACCAAAGACGATTACAAGAGAATGGGAGTGGATGAAAACAAGGGAATGTAATTAAGGTTTTCTTTCCTGTTTAAGATCTGGAATAAAAACCCGGCCCGCTTGAGCGGACCGGGTTTTTTTGTTTAAATATTGTCCAGATCGTTTCGTAGTCTTACGAAAGCTTTGAGAATGTCGGTGGCAGTAATGATGCCGACCAGCTTGTTTTTGTGGACAACCGGCAAAGCACCAATCTTTTTTTTTGCCATAATTGCGGCGGCATCAGCCGCTCTCTGTTCCGGTTCAATGGTCAGGACCCCCCTCCGCATAATGTTTTTAACCTTGCGGGTTGAAAGCTGGACAGTAGTTCCGTCCGGGTTCTCAATGATGGATTTTTTTGGCCCCAGAATTTTTTTCAGGTCCCTGTCTGAAAGAATACTGACCAGCTTGTTTTTTTCGACCACCGGCAGGTGGCGGATATTCTCGAAATTGTATAAAAAGAAAACTCTGTCCAACTTATCGTTGGGGTTGACGGTGATCAGTTTTGTGGACATCAACTCTTTGACTTTCATGCGTCTCCTCTGAATCCTTTTGTTTATATCTCCATAAGGCAGGGAGATTTTAGCATAAGGCGGAGTAAACAAAAAAGGGCTACGGTGTAACCGTAACCCTTATCCATCTAAAGCAGGCTTGTAGAAAAACTTCCAGTGCAAGAGGTTCGCCTACTCATTTTTAAACAAGGCCAAACCAGACAATCCATGGAGCGTTAGAAGTGAAAGGTTTAAAAATTATGGGTCTTGCCGTCTATCTTATGGACATCCTTATCCAGGGATTGAATCTTGCTGATCATTTTTAATCGTTCGCCATGGTCTTTGCTGGGGAATATGTATACTATTTCTCCGAACTCATTTTCGTGAAGCTTGACAGACCCGCGATCAGAAAACAAAAAATTAGTTTCCCCAAATATATTTTTCGAAACTTTCACTGTTATCCCGTCAGGGAATAGATACTTGACGACCCCTTTGGAAGAATTCCTAACTTCAACAATTTCGCCGTTTTCCAATGTGACTTTATTTATGGTTAAAGCTTGTGCGATGGCGCAAAAACCTAAAACCAACAACGCAATAATTATAAACATTCCTGATTTTTTCATGATTTTACTTGCTCCTCCATAAACCATAAATTTGTAACCAACCTGTTAAAACTTATCGGGTTTGTTCCTGATTTCTTAAGGGTTGTTTTGTTGCTTTTGGAGTGTGGGCGATGAGTGAACAGGGCTACGTGGCCATAAGATGGCCCGAAACGGCTTGTTTTTGCTTAGGGTTCGACTGAACTCCTTGACTTCAAACAATAATCTCGTAGCCATCAATAAAATTGACCAATGTTATTTTGATCATGCTGGACTTTTTGGGCTATGCTGATTCGGGCCATGCTGATTCTTGCCCTCGCACCGCATTTCAACTAGTATGCAGGTTATTCTTTTGGGTAAGAAAAAATTTCGCAGGATGAACGCGCGTCTATGGCAAACAGGGAAAAGGATACCCGTAGCATCAAGGGGTTGATTGATGAGTATATCGAGTCCTACGCCAAACCCAAAAAAATGTCATGGCATGATGCCTTGCGGACACTGAATAAAGATGTTCTTCCTCAGTGGAAATACCTGCCAACGGCGGATATTACAAAAAAGGACATTGATAAATTGCTGGATAGGGTTGGCCAGCCAAGTGCAAAAAAAACTCTTGAAGTTTTGCAGTCGATGTTTGCCTTTGCTGTAGAGCAGGAAATTCTAGAGGCAAATCCATGTTCCGATTTATTAGCCTCCAGCGAAGCTACTCCGAAGGACAGAATTTTTAACGCGGAGGAAATAAGAAGAATATGGTTTGGCTTGGAAACCGCCAAAATGCCTGAAGGGATAAAATTGGTTATAAAGTTGGTATTGTTAACCGGTCAGCGCAATGGAGAGGTTGCCGGGGCGAGGTGGGAAGAATTTGATTTGCGCGAGAAGTGGTGGACAATCGCCGGTACGAGAACCAGGAACAAGAAAAGCCATCAAGTCTTTTTAACGCCGATGGTGGTTGAAATTTTGGAACAGGCTAAAAGAATTGGTGGTGGTTCCAACTGGGTGTTCGCATCCGGCAAGGACAAGCATATAGCACCCAGATCCGTGAATTTGGCGATCCGGAATAACTCAGCAGACAGGAGCCTCTCCCGGCAAAATTCTGCCTTGGGCGACTTTTTCAAGGTGGGTAAATTTGTTCCGAACGATTTAAGGCGAACAGCGGCTACCCTGATGGCCGAGGCAGGAGTGGATAGAGTCTGCATAGCAAAAGTGCTGAACCGGGCAACATCACCGGATGGTCATGCTCCCGAGATACGCCAGGCTCTGGAAATTTTGGAGCATAAGCTCAAGACGATATTGTTTGGTTGATGGATGGCAAAGGCTGATCATTCCAGGTAAATGGATAGAATAATAAAATTTGTCGGGATGTTTTTATGGATGCTGGTTTTTATTATGGCCGCATTTTCTTATAAAGCGTTCAACGATTCGGGAAAGCTGAGGTTGAAGGATTTATGTATTGAGGACAATTATAATCCGCAACATTTGCTCGACTCTGAGTTGGGTCGGTTATTGAAGGACTTGAATGAGCTACGTTTATCCAGTAAAGAAACAAAAAGTAATAATAATTTAAAATGGATTGATTCTTGTGTGGGATGGGTCATGGTTGAAATGAAAAGTCGTAGCTTTGAAAAGAAATTTGAAAAACAACCACCTCAAGATATAGGTAAAAGATAAAATGAAATTCAACAGTCGAAATGTTGTCATAATCTTATCTTTGGTTTTGTCTTACACCATCATCCACTCCACTGCCAGGTATTTGCCGGATGTGATTTATTCGTCGTTGGGTGTGCGCGTGGAGGAAGGATTTTTCGATAAATACAAGTTTCCTGTCGCTATTTTAGCGTTCCTGCTTTTTCCAATAATAGACTGGTTTAAAAATCTGTTGGATTTATAAAAAGAATATATACTGCTATTAAAGGCAACTTAAAGTTAACAACCGATTCGCCCCCTTTTTTATAAAGATGAATTAATAATTGACCTAGAAAGGGATAGAACTTATGCCGGGAAATTTAATTAAAGATTATATGAGATCACCGATATTAAGTGTTGATTCAGAAAAAACTATCCGGGAAGCCGCTGAGTTTATGATGAATAAGGGTGTCCGGTCACTTTTTGTAAAAGAAAAGGATGAGTATGTAGGGATTGTGACCAAGACAGATTTCATCTCGAAGGTTTATATTAGGGAATGCATGGACCCTGACAGCGATTTAGTCTTTGAGATCATGTCTAAATCTATTTTAACCCTGGATTTGAATAGCACGATGGAAAAAGCTAGAAAGTTTATGCAGAAAAATCAAATTGGTCATCTTGGGGTAACGGAAGACAGCAAAATCATCGGCATATTATCGAAAGAAGATTTGTTAGGCTATTTCGGGAAACTCAGTTAATGAGGTCACGGCCTGGGATGCAGATCAGGCAATCCTCTCATATTTAGAACTGTGGCACTACCAAAACCGCAATAAAGCCTGCAACAATAACCATCAACACAATGATGACTATCAACTCGGTTTTATATCTTTTGGCGTTTTGATTGTCTGGATCCTCTGCCATTCTTAAACCTTGGTAAGGGCTCTTTCAAAAACAATTGGGTTCCACGTTGAAAAACTACCCAAAAAATAAAGGCTCACAGGTTTCCCTGCAAGCCCTTATATAAAAAATCGGGACGAGAGGATTTGAACCTCCGACCCCTTGACCCCCAGTCAAGTACGCTAACCAGGCTGCGCTACGTCCCGAATTTAAGTGATCTTGAAGTGTGTGCAGGAATGCATCGGCTGTCTACAGTGTGCATTCCCTTTCCTGAATGGCTTTCAAAATAGTGGATCGTGATGCCGATGTCAATAAAATAGGGCAGAATAAAAAGGCAGGAATCGGTTTTTTTTTGCTCGCTACAACTTCTATGCTAATATCTCTAACTCTATGAAAGCTTAAGGTTTTTTGTCCGGTGATGAATTGAGACCTGTGAGGGTTGTGGGCCGAAAACGGTGAGCCGGGCTCAATAATCTCTTTAACGGAAGTTAGCGATATGACAATGAAAGTGGTGAATGTTCGGGATGCGTTTGAGTTCAGTTCCGAAAAAATGAAGAAAGTCAGCCTGTTTGATACGGATAATTTCTTTTGTGATATATACTGTCTGGAGCCTGGTCAATTCCAGAAAGTCCACTCGCATGAAGGCTCTGACAAGGTTTATTATGTGCTTGAAGGGCAGGGGAAAGTGACTGTGGGTACGGAAGAAAAAGTGCTTTCGCAGAATGAAATGACGATGGCACCCTCGGGCGAGGATCACGGTGTTGTGAACCACACCGACGATAAACTGGTTATGCTGGTATTCATGGCTCCCAAACCGGCGTAGCCGCCGGTGGCGATTTGGCGGTGATACCCTTTCAGGGCATGAAGGCAAATGAAGGGTGACACCACACGCACGCGACCGGCCGGGTGTGGAGTCCATGAGCAACCACCAGGCGTGGGGCCAATGTGCAATCGTTTTTTTTGTCTAGCAAAGAGTTGTCTCGGCTTAAAGATAGGCTGGGGTGACTTATAATTTTTATTAGACGCAACTTGAAATGATATATCTGGTTTTCCCGACATCCTGGCATCCATCACAACCCTATTTGAGTTTGCCCAGCCTGAAGGCGTTTCTCAACATGCATGGGGTGCACGACGTGGTCCAGCGCGATCTGGCAATTGAGTTACTCAATGACCTGTGCACCTGGGAGAAAACCAAACCCCTCTACGAACGCATAATCCGCGAGTTGAACGAATTGAGTTCCAAACCCCGGCTGACGCAGGTAGAAGCCGAAAAGTTCAACAAACTCCGGGAAGCGGAAGAGATCGTCATGGCCCTGAAAGACCAGATCGACTCTGCCGTGGCATCGCAACGCAGTCAGGAATTCTATGAGATTGACCAGTACATGGAAAATCTCAAGATCATGGATGTCTGGCTGGATAATATTCTTGCGCCTTACTACCCATCGCAGTTGACCGTCATTGGCAGTCAGATGCGGTTTTCCCCATATTCCTCGCAAGAGGTGATTGACTCTTTCAATCATCCGGAAGAAAATTTTTTCTACGATCTCTACCAACAATGGTACCTGCCGGGAATCCTCGAAGAGGATATCGATATTCTTGGTATTTCCATCACCTCTGTTGAACAAATTATTTCAGGACTGACCCTGGCCTATCTGGTCAAGAAGCACCGGCCCGAAATCCACATCACCGTCGGCGGGAGTGTGTTCACCAAACTGGTGGACCGTTTGGAGAACCAGGGTTCTCACCTTTTCAATTTTGTCGACAGTTTTGTGGTCCATGAAGGGGAAACACCACTTCTCAAACTGGTCGAACATCTTCGTGGGGACGGTGACCTTGGTAAAGTTCCCAACTTGATTTACCGGCAGGATGGCGTGGTCAAAGTCAATCGTCCTTTCGCGAAGGAAGAGCTGAATGCCTTGCCAACACCAGACTTTGATGGATTGCCTTTAGATCTATATCTCTCACCCGAAAGGGTGTTGCCGGTCATGGGTTCCCGCGGGTGTTACTGGGAAAAATGTGCCTTCTGCTCCATTCCTTTCGACCATATGACTTTCCATGTACGGTACGCCGAGAATGTGGTGAACGATTTTAAGGCTTTGCAGAAAAAATATAATTGTAATAACTTCTTCTTCACCGATGAAGCTTTGCCGATCAATTTTCTTAAAACTTTTGCCGCCAAGATTATCGAACAGAAAGTCGATGTGCAGTGGACGGGCGAACTCAAGTTTGAGAAAAGCCTGCTCAGAGACGATCGAATGGATCTGTTGTATAAGTCCGGTTGCCGCAAACTGATATTCGGGCTGGAGTCCTACAATCAGCGGGTTTTGGATTCCATGAAAAAAGGTGTTGAGCTGAGTTGGGTGGATGAAACCGCGGAGCGGTGCATGCAGTTGGGAATCGCCATGCATTTTTACCTGATTTGTGGTTTCCCAACAGAAACCCGTGAAGAGGTGATGGATTCAATCAACTTTGTTCTTAACAACCAGCGTTTGCTGGACTCGCCCGGCTTTTCAGCGATCCTTTCCCAGTTTGACCTGGAACGGGGTGCGCCAATAGAAAATAACCCGATGGAGTGGGGCATCACAAAACTGTATACCCCGCCCGAGCATGACCTGAGCTTAGGTTATTCTTATGAAACATCAATAGGAATGAATGCGGAAGAAACCAACGAACTTTATCAGGAGTTGATCGAAAAGTTGGGCCGGGAGGTGATGACCTTCCCGCATAATTATTCTTTATCCGACGGTCTGCTCTATCTCGCCCACCACCAGAAAAATACCCTGACAGAACGACTGGGTGCTCTCGCCTAGCCACTCGCCGTGGGGGCAACATGGCTAAACGTTTCGAAACAACGCCACGAGGTTTTGAGCGCACAGAAATGTCGGGTCTGTTGTCCGTGCGCCGAGCACCACTCGCCGTGGGGGCAACATGGCTAAACGTTTCGAAACAACGCCACGAGGCTTTGAGCGCACAGAAATGTCGGGTCTGTTGTCCGTGCGCCGAGCACCACTTGCCGTGGGGGCAACATGGCTAACCCGGATATTGCATGAGCAAAAAGTTTAACATGAGCAAATACAGGTTTTGTAAGGGCAAACGGTTACATTCCGAATATTTTTTGAATTACAAAATGTGTTTTTGAAAAATTACCGTCCTGTTCAAAAACAGGGAAACCAAATCCCCCCAACCCCCTTCGGAGAAGGGGGAGTTTCAATGGACCCCTCTTTTTCAAAGAGGGGCTGGGGTGATTTACAACCTCTCATGCAATATGCGGGCTAAACGTTTCGAAACAACGCCACGAGGCTTTAAGCGCACAGAAATGCCGGGTCTGTTGTCCGTGCGCCGAGCACCACTCGCCGTGGAAGCAAGCAGGCAATGGTTGTTTGAGCCGGGACCACTTTTATTTGCCAGAGAGTTATTACTTATTGGCGGCATGCCTATTGTTCTGATGGTTTTCCATTTCCACCCCGGCATCTTTGAAAATGCCTAAGGAGGAATGCAGGATGAGTCCGGCAATGGCGGCTCCGACTGCCAGGTCGGGCCAGTGGGAACCCGTCCAGGCCACACCCGCCGCCGCGGCCAATACTCCAAGGTTTGCCAACACATCGTTGCGGGAACAGAGCCAGGCCGAACGCATATTGACATCGTCATCTCTGAATCGCAACAGCAGGTAAGCGCAAAACAGGTTTATGGCCAAAGCCAGTCCACCGACGATGCCCATCGCTGAAGCCACTGGAACGACATGATAGTAAACCCGGTAAATGGCGGAGCCCAATATGCCGAATGCAAAAATGCTCATGATGGTTGCTTTGAGAATCCCGGATCGGGTCCTCCAAATTGGGGCGAGCTGTATCACGAACAGGGAAAATCCATAAATCGTGGCATCGCCCAACATATCGAGGGCATCGGCCATCAAGGCATTGGATTGCGCCAGCCACCCGGAAATCCCCTCCACAAAAAACATGATGAGATTAAGAACAAGAACAGTCCACAGAATCTGGCGTTTAGGGCCGTGAGGGGAAGAGGGCTCTCCTTCTAAATGGCAACAGGCATCGCTCATTTCAGGCCCTTTTCCAGAATCGGGTGATGATCAGGGATGCCAGGTAAAAGGCCCCCGCTACGAGAATGATGGTCGGGCCTGGCGGCAGATCAGGCTGATAAGACAAGGCCAGTCCGCCTGTCGTGAAAAACACACCAAGCACGGTCGCTAAAAGCATCATAAGGTTCAGCGAACGAACATAATGGCCGGAGACCGCCGCCGGAAGCGTCAACAATGCGATCACCAGAATCAGTCCGACAATTTGGATCAATATCACGACGGTCAAGGCGACGAGAGTGAGAAAGAGTAAGTAAAACCTCTCAACGGGAATTCCGCGCAGACGGGCAAACTCTTCATCGAACGATAGTGCGAGAAATTGTTTATAGAAGAGAAAAACGATGAGCAGAATCAATAGGTCCAACCCGGCGATCCAGAGCAAGTCATCGGAGGAAATCATCAAAATATTACCAAAAAGAAAACTCATCAGGTCGACATTGTAGCCGGGAGTTTGTGAGATGAACAATATCCCAACTGCCATGCCTCCGGCCCACAGCGCGCCGATGACGGTATCTTCCTGTTGTTGCATTTTGAGGCTAACCCAGCCGAGAACGACGGCAAAAACCAGAGCCGCGACCAGGGCGCCTTCGATGGGGGGGCGACCGAGGTAATAGGCAATCCCCATTCCACCTAACACCGAATGCGCGATGCCGCCTGCCAGATAACCGATGCGTTTTACCACGACATAAGAGCCCACCACGCCACAGGCCACGCTG
>Ga0210019_1005520_pt1 | contig 10513 bp, 3 predicted proteins | sample CryGeyCG2114_020_2_FD_183969 | JGI IMG/M metagenome (GOLD analysis project Ga0210019, IMG submission 183969) | Groundwater microbial communities from aquifer - Crystal Geyser CG11_big_fil_rev_8/21/14_0.20 (SPAdes) (version 2) | ecosystem: Environmental > Aquatic > Deep subsurface > Groundwater ...
CTGATTTTATGTGCCAGTATCAGTTTATTGATTTTGTGCTGATAGGAGAATATGAGTTTACGCTGCTGGATTTGATTAAGGCCCTAGAGAACAAGTCTGATGTTTCGCAAGTGGCGGGGATGCTTTATAAAAATGGTAGTAAGTTTTTAAGTACTGGACCGAGAGGCCTTTGTTCTCTTGATTCTCTACCTTGGCCGCATAGAGAGAGTTTGCCGATGAGTGAATATTGGGATTTGCCCGGTGATATTCCGTATCCTTCTGTGCAGATGCTCGCTTCAAGAGGGTGTCCTTTTAGCTGTAGTTTTTGCCTATGGCCTCAAGTAATGTATAAAGGAAATTCCTATCGCGTCAGGAACACAGAAGATGTCATAAATGAGATGGAGTATCTTATAAAAAGCATGGGGTTTAAATCCGTTTATTTTGACGATGACACTTTTAACATAGGAAAAGAGCGAATGCTTGAGTTTTGTCATAAGCTTCAACTTAGGGGATTGAGCAATATTCCCTGGGCGATTATGGCTCGTGCAGATATGATGGATGAGCAGATACTTTTAGCAATGAAAAAATCAGGATTAACAGCAGTAAAATATGGGGTGGAAACATTTAATCCTGAATTTATTTCCGAATGTCAGAAAGGGCTCGATATAAGCAAAGCCGAAGAAATGATTAGATTTACAAAAAAACTGGGAATCAAGGTACATCTTACTTTTACCTTTGGTTTTTCCGGTGAAACGAAAAAAACCATTAAAGAAACAATTGAGCGTGGGCTTAAATTAGATCCGGATTCAGTCCAATTTTCTGTTCTCACTCCTTTTCCGGGAACTAGATTGTTTGATCAGCTTGATAGCCGAGGAAAGATTCTTACTTATGATTGGGACAAATATGATGGCAATTCCCAATGCGTCTTTGAGAGTGAGAGTATTAAACCGGAAGAATTATTAGAAGCCCGCAAATATGCATACTTGCTTTGGGGAAACCATCAGAGAAAAAAAAGAGGTTTTTTAGGTGATCTAAATAAGTTTAGGAACATGCTTAAGCTAAGAGGCGCAGGTTTTACTCTGGGAAAGACGTTTAATTATATGAGGTTTTTGTTAGTTAAAAAAATAAAATATCTTAATGGAAAATATTAACCCACTACTTCTTAAGGGTATTAAAAATGGTCGCCATGCTTTTTTAGGACCTCGCACCGTTCAAATTGATATTACCGGAAAATGTAATAATAATTGTATAGGCTGCTGGGTACATTCTCCGTATATCAAAAATTCACCTCGGGATAAAAACAAAGAGCTTTCTTTCGAATTTATCAGTCAGCTTATTGATGAATTAGCGGCCATGGGAACACAAGAGATAGTCCTCGCCGGTAGCGGTGAGCCGCTTTTGCATCCGCAGATTATGCGAATAATTCCATTGATCAAGAAAAAAGGCTTTAAGTTGAATATTATTACCAATGCTCTGCTATTGACAAGTAAGGCTTCTAAGCTGCTGGTAGATTATCAAGTTGAAATGATCACTGCCAGTATTTGGGCCGGAGACGAGTATTCATATATAAAAACTCACTCCGGAAAAGCAAGTATTGATTTTTATACTATTAAAAATAACCTGTGTTTTTTAGAAAAACTAAAAGAGCAAAACAAAATTTTTTCGCCGAAGGTCAAAATATATAATGTAATTTGTAATTTAAATTATGAAGATGTTGAAAAAATGATTGATTTTTCTTTGGATGTTGGAGCTCAGGATATTGAGTTTCAATTAATTGATACCGTAGAAAAAGAGACCTCATTTTTAGCTTTATCCGATATCCAGCTAAATAGAGTTAAGAATCAGTTTTTCAACTTGCAGCAAAGAACAGACCTGTTTTTTAAAGATCTGGGTTTATTTGATAGCAAAGAAGAGAGAGAGTTAAAAGAATTCCCCGGAAGGTTTTGCAGTGTGGGCGAGGGATTTTTGCTTAATGAATCGATAAGAATAGAGGATGATGGGATAAAATCTACCTTGCGTAGTCTGACTTGTAAAAATAATATCCGAACTTTATGCAGGAAGGATAATCCGCTTATAGATGAGTTTAATAATACGATGGTTTTTAGCTTTTCTAAAGAAAATTGTCAAAGTTGTAAGTTCTTCAGCCTATCCTGCTTGGTAGATAGCCAGCAAAAAATTTTATTTAGATACCTTAAGATTGTCGGATATGGCTCTTTCATGCATAAGTTATTCTCTCCGGGAGTTGAAGAACAGCATTACGAGAAGGGAGTGATTAATGACTGTCCTTGTTATGTCGGGTGGCTATATTCTCGGGTTCTTTCTACGCAAGAAGTAATTCCCTGTTGCAAGGGGGTTAACAAAATTTTAGGCAGACTTAATAATCAAGGATTTCCCCTTAACAATAGATTTTCTTCAATTTGGAATTCTTCCCAGTATCATAATTTTAGATTTAAAGCAAAAACAATTACTAAAGACCAGGATTATTTCAAAGATATAAATTGTTTTAAATCTTGCGACCATGTCAGTTCTAATATAATGATGGATAAAATTTTAAGAAATACCAATTATGAAATAAGAGAAACGAAAGTTAAAAAGATACCGGGTCTTTTAAAGAAGAAAAATATTATTAAAATACCTGCGAGTACTTTTTTACGGGGTAACCTTAATGTTTCTGAACATTCTTTTGGCAAGGGCATAGTTATTGACGGAGGCAAAGGGTTTGCCTTTGCAGAATATAAACTGTTAATTCCAGAAAAAGGAGATTATGCGATCTGGGTCTATTATGCAGACAGTCAAAACCGGATGATCGATATATATATCGATGATATTTTACTAGCCAAAGATATTATTTTTTCCTCTTCTGGGGGCTGGGATAGTGCGGCTTTGAGCTGGATGCGTTTATTGACTTCGCAAATGTTAAAAGGAGATCATATATTTAAAATCTACGCCGATAGACCGATTCCTCACTTACACACTTTTTTATTTATTAGAAACGATCAGATTGAACCAGAATTATCCGGTAGTTTATTTTTTTCAGAATCGTACCGAGAACCAAAATTGATGGGCAAATTTTTTAATAAACTTAAAAGCTCAGGAATGAAGAAGGCTTTTATGAAAGCGTTTATGTATTTGTATTTACGGAAACCGTTAAGCGACTACTTGGATATTTTAGGTATTTTTGACGGTAGAAGGGCATTTAAAGGCCCTTTTCATGCGCAAATAGACTTAACTGACTATTGTAATAATGATTGTTTGGCCTGCTGGTGTAATTCTCCCTTACTTGAAGAGAAAAAATATTCGGATGAGAAAAAATATACGCTACCTCTTGAGTTGGTAAAGGAGCTCATTGATAATCTTTCTGAAATGGGGACTCAAGAAATTTATTTCTCCGGAGGAGGAGAACCGTTTTGTCACCCTCAGGTTATGGATATTTTAGTTTATGCCAAGAAGAAGGGTTTTATCTGCTATGTTAATACTAACTTTACCTTACTTGATAAAGAAAAAATAGACAAACTTGTTGGAATAGGAGTCGATCATTTAACTGTAAGCATTTGGGCGGCCACAGCTGAGGTTTACGCTCAGACCCATCCTAACAAAACTAAAGAAACGTTTTTGCAGATATCAGAAAACTTGAGGTATCTTAATTCGATCAAAACCAATAAACCATATATAAAATTATACAATGTTATTTTTAATCTAAATTACCAGGAATTAGTGAAAATGGTTGATTTTGCCCGTTTAACAGGTTGTGAATCGTTAGAGTATACTCTGGTTGATACTATTCCGGGGAAAACAGAAAAATTACTTTTAGATTCTGAACAAATTAATAGGCTCCAACAAGATATAGATAAGCTGTCGGCAATGATCGATAAAAATGGTAAAATCGAAGGCATTACTTTATTTCGTTTTGATACTTTTAAGCGTAGAGCTTCATCTTGTGTTGATTTAGTCCAGGCAACATATGACCGCAATATAATTGATCAGGTGCCATGCTATATTGGCTGGTGTTTTGCGCGTATTTTGCCAAATGGGGACGTTAATTCCTGCTTAAAATCCCATAGAATTCCTGTAGGAAATCTTTATTCTAATAATTTCATGCAAATATGGAATAACGATAAGCAGGTTCTTTTCCGCAGTAAAACTCTGGCTTATAAAAAGGATGATGTTTTTTTTAGGTCGATAGGCAATGATCCGGATATTCAAGAAGCAGGATGCTATAAGAGCTGCGACGATATCGGCAGAAATGTTTATATGCATAACCGGATTAATTCACTAACTTTTATTGAGAAGCTTATCTTAAAACTTACAGTGAAGTTCATGCCTGCATCTCATTTTAAAGAAAGTCTTAATTATCCTGATGGCGATTTAATATTGAGGGGGGTTAAAAACGGAAGAAAAGCCTTTCTTGGGCCTGAACAGGTAGTGATCGATTTGACTAATCGCTGTAATCAGAAATGTATTGGCTGCTGGCTATATTCATCGCTTCTCAGGTATAAGCCAAATCAAGTAATTCTTCAACAGCAATTAAGTTTTGCAAGCGCGCAACAGCTTATTTCCGGATTAGCAAAACTTAATACTAAGAGAATTCGTTTTACCGGAGGTGGTGAGCCATTTATGCATCCGGATATTATGAAGCTGATTGAATATGTAAAATCTAAAGATCTGGTATGTTGCATTACAACCAATTTTACATTATTAAACAAAAAAATAATAAGAGATTTAATAAGGTTAGGAGTTGATGAGTTGGCTATAAGCCTTTGGGCCTCTAATCAAAATACCTACCAGAGGATTCATCCAGATAGTCCTGACGCATCCTTTGAGAGGATAAAAGAAAATCTTATATTTTTATCAAGAGAAAAAAGAAATAAGCCTGGGGTGACCTTATGTAATGTTATTTGTAATCTGAATTATTTAGAAGTTGAGGAAATGTTTAAATTTGCCCTAGCGATGAAGGCGGATGGAGTGTATTTTACCTTGATAGATACATTAAATGGGACTGAGTCATTGCTTTTAAGTAAAGAGCAAAAGGAAATTGTTTTACAACAAGCAGAAAACATTAAAAAGCTTTGGGGGAATTTAGCGCAAGGGGATAGGATTAAGCTGGATTATTTTGATGGTTTTATTCTACGCTTGAAAGAGGATGACTCTCTAGTCGGAAACTATGACCGTAATAGGATAGATAAGATACCTTGTTATGCCGGCTGGACTTTTGCCAGAGTTTTAGCCGACGGAGCAGTAGCTCCTTGTTGCCGTGGAGTTAAAAAGAATATGGGCAACATAAATCAGGCTGATTTTAAAGATATCTGGTTTGGCCCTAGGTATTCTGAATTCAGAAGTAAAGCAAAATACCTATCAAAAACCGATCCATATTTTACGGAAATCGGTTGTCTTAAAATGTGTGATAACCTTATGCACAACGAAGAAATCTACCAAAGATTTAATGGAAAATAGCCTGGTATTCCCCAAATATTTCTCTATCCAAACGACTTCACTTTGCAATGCAGATTGTTTTTTCTGCCCCAATAAAGAAGTCAAGTATTTATTTCCTCCTAAGATAATGGATGAAAAGCTATATAAGAAAATTATTGATGAATGCAAAGTTCACAAGAATATAGAACGTATTATTCTGTATTTAAATAATGAACCGCTTACTGACTGCCATATTATTAACCGGATAAATTATGCAAAAGAAACAGTTCCTTGGGCTAGCGTGCATATCCTTACTAATGGCTCATTGTTAGATGATAAAATGCAGGATGAATTAATTAATTCTAAGTTGGATTGGATAGGCATAAGTATGCACGGTATAAAAAAGGAGAGTGTCGAAGGTGCTATGGGGTTGGATTATAACGTTGTTTTTCCGCGCCTGTTAAGGTTTATTCAAAAAGCCAAAAGTAAAAGAAATTTAGAAGATTTTATCATGGTCACTTTTTTAAATCATAAATATTTGTCTCCTGGAGAGAAAGATGAAGCAATAAATTTTTGGAAAGGCCAGGGTATAAGGCGGATTAGTTATTTTGAATCTCCTATAAGCCGTGCGGGAAATATTAATTTGTTTCCACCAATACATCTCTCTAGAATATCCGGCTGCAATAGTATTTGGGCAAATGAAATGATTCATATTGTAGAAAATGGCGATGTGGTTATGTGTTGTATGGATTGGAAAAGAGAAGTGGTTTTGGGGAACCTAGAGAATCAAGATATCTATGGGGTTTGGAATTCACCAAAATACGCTTTAGCGAGGAACAAAAGAGACGGAATAGAAAATTCCGAAAGCAATTTTATCTGTAAAAGATGCGAAGAGGCTATTATTTTAAAGGATGAGTTTTCGATACAGCCAAAGCCAGCTGTCCAAATAGATGGGGTGCATGCAGAAGCCGATAGCTCCGGAATTGTTTTAGTTATGGTGCCTCCCTGGCAGACAAAAATGCCTCCTTTGGGATTAGCGTATCTGAGCAGTTTTTTAAGGGCTAGCGGAGTTAAGACCAGAGTAATAGATTTTAATGTTAAGTTGTTTAATAAAGCTGATGAAAATAAAAAATATTTTTGGGATATTGCTACAATAAATAACTTTACGACTGTGCGGCTTGGTGAACTTTTTTGCGTAGCATTTAATAAAGAGATAGGAGATTTTGTTAATGAAATAGTTAATTCGAAGGAAAAGCTTGTTGGTTTGTCTACAACTATAGCAAGTTTAAATGTAGCTGTGTATATAGCACATCAAATTAAACAAAGGGATCCGTCTAAGACCATTATTTTAGGAGGTCCGGGAGTTTTTTGGAGTACCCAAATTATTGATCCGCACCGGATAATAGACATATTTGTCATCGGAGAAGGAGAATTGCCGTTATTAGGAATCGCCAGTCGTTTTAAAAAAAATAAAACCTTATCAGAGTTAACCGGTATTCCTGGAACAATAATTTGTTTTGATAAAAAATATCACTCTTGCACTACTCCTAATCCCGTAAAGGATGTTGATAAAATTCCTTTAGTAGATTTTTTAGAGTTTGATTTGAGCGAATATAATGTCGATAATGAATGTAGGCCGTTACCTATTCTCATCAGCAGGGGATGTATTAATCATTGTAGTTTTTGTATTGACCATAAAATGATCGCGCCCTTTAGGACAAAGAATCCGCAGAAAGTTTTTGATGAGCTAAAATATTATATTCAGAAGTTCGGAGTCCATGATTTTGAATTTAATGATCTATTGTGCAACGGTAACTTGAAGCAGCTGGAAGGTATCTGCGACCTTATTATAAAAGAAAAATTAGCCTTGCGTTGGCATTCTTATGCGGCGATTAGGCCGGGTATGACCATCGAATTGTTAAGAAAAATGAGAGATTCCGGATGCCTAAGCTTATGTTACGGAATGGAATCTGCTTCAGATATTGTTTTAAAGAAAATGAACAAAACATTCGATTCGCACATTGCTGAACGGGTGATCCAAGATACCCATAATGCACGGATATTGACCAAAATAAATATTATTATTGGGCATCCGGGTGAATCTGAAAAAGAATTTAAAAGAACCTGGGAGTTTATAATAAAAAATAAAGATTTTATTGATGAAATTACTAATGTTTCCACATGCTTTCTTATGCCGGAAACAGATTTAATTAAAAATTTAGATAAATTTGGGATATATTTTAAGAAAACTTTTAAAGATCACTTAAGAGTATTTTTGAAAGGCAGTGTAGAATCGTGTAATTATAGACAGTTTTACGTCTTGCCTGATAATTCTCCTCGTTCGCGCGCTAAGCGTTTGAGAAAGATGATATCTTTGATCACCAAATTAGGCATATCGTACATTATTGTTAATCGTGTTAAAGAAGATGATGCTAATTTCGATAAGTTATTTAGGGTCAGAAAATTAAAAAAAGTAACCAGTGTTTGTAATAATTTACTCAAGATTAATTTTGATCCCAGCATAAAGGTGTTGCATGTCTATTTTAAAGATCAAAGACTAACATCTGATGTAGGAATGAATGCTTCTTTTAGCATTAACGATAAATGGACCGATTCTTCTACAGGAGATTGGGAAGTTGATTTCGGTGATAAGTGGATATCTGTTAATGTATTATTTAAGAATCTACCTATTTCTCAGGAGTGGCTGATTAGTCTGCATAAAGAATCATTATCCTGGAAGGTAAAAACTCATTTTCATAAGGACATCGTTATCGCTCAGCAAAAACTAGGGATTGTTTTCTCCGACCATTACAATAAATATATGATAAATAGGTTACTTTTTGATTTTCCACCCATAGAAAAAGAGTGGAAAGAGGTTGATTTATTAAAAGCCACACAAATTGCTCTAATTTCTGGGAGGGATTTACCAAATATTAATTTATGCCAGAGTAGATTTACGAGCAAAATCGGTTTTATTCAACTCCAGAACCTACCATTTTCTTTTTGCTCTAGAATGGTTAATTTTTTATTCTTTGATCCTGTAATTTCAGGAGAAGAAATCAAAAAATTACAGTTTATTAAAAAAGGCAATATCACAGTTAGCGGTTTAAAATTAATCCTGAATCATGCATAAAATTAACACTGATATACTTTTGATTACTTTACCTCCATGGGGAGTGGAAAGTCCTCCGATAGGGTTAGGATACCTGGATTCTTATATCAGAAGTAAAGGGTTAAAATCCAAAACTTATGATTTCAATATATATTTTTATAATTCCGTCTCCAGTGATTATAAAATGCTTTGGCATGTCGAAAATAAAAATTACTGGAGTAATGAGAATATTTTTCCCTTGCTTTATAAATTATTTGAGGAACAAATCAACTATGCGGTAGAAAAAATCTTAGCTTCAGATTCTAATCTGGTCGGGTTTTCTGTAGTTGATCCTAAGGAGCGGATTACTATTGAAGTTATAAAAAAGATAAAGCAAGCTGCCCCGGAAATGAAAATTATTTTAGGGGGACCCGCATGTTCTACCCAGGAGCAAAGAGATTTCTTTATAGATAATGTTCCCGGATGTATCGACTATTTTGTGGTTGGTGAGGGAGAGGAGACATTGTATGAGATTGTTCGTAAAAACCAGGAAGTTCCTAATAAAGATCTAGCGGGGCTAGCCTATAAAGTAGAGGATACTTGGCGCACGATAATGCGCAAGCCAATAGATCCGTTAGACAAGATCCCTTTTCCGGATTATTGCGGTTTTGATTTAAGCCAATATATGGCTAAGCATACTCTGCTTGTTGAATGGAGTCGCGGTTGTCTGGGGCACTGTAGTTTCTGCAAAAACTATCGACTTGTACACGGATACCGTCGACGTAGTCCGGAACATATTCTAGAAGAGCTTGTTTTTTTGAAAAAGAATTACGGAGTAGATAATTTTACGGTTTGCGATAATCTGATGAATGGAGATATCCAGCAACTAAAAGGTGTCTGTGATGGTATTATTAAAAATAATATACAAATGCATTGGTCTGGACAGATTGCTCCACACAGCCAGATGCAGTACCAGTTATTTGAACGTCTGCACCGGGCAGGATGTTTTAAACTGCAGATTGGGGTAGAGAGCGGTTCGGCAAGGGTGCTTGGATTGATGAAAAAGCCGTATCTGCCTCAAACTGCTGCAGATAATATAAAAGCAGCTAAAAAATCGGGGATGGAAACAGAAATATTTCTTTTGGTTGGATTTCCCGGGGAAACTGAAAGTGAATTCCGAAAGACAATAGATTTTGTTAAGGCGAATTCCCGTTACATTGATACGGTTAAATCGATAAATACGTTACATCTTATTGCCGGGACTGAAATATATGAAAATCCTAAGAGGTTTAATCTTGCTGTATTACCTAAAGATAACTGGCATTATCTATGGGAGACAAAAGATGGTAATGCCTATGCCTTAAGAAAGAGGCGGGTAGAAGAGTTGCTTGAGTTGGCATCGTCACTAGGAATTAAGGTTCAGGAGACCAATATTAAAGAAGGTAAAGAAATATCTTTATCAGCGCTTCAGGGTTCAAAAGAAGAGAAGGCTGCTGTTCTTAAAAGCTCACTGATTTCTTTGCAAGAGCTTCCCTCCCGGAGTAATATTTTTAGTAAAAAGAGGACTGTTGGAAGATGGTTGCTGCTTATTTTTAGCGTAGGTATTACGATTTTTTATATAATCTATTTTTGGTGCGCAATGTTTTTTAGAAATCGGATAATTTTAGGCGGTAGAAAAGAATAATTTGTTTTAAATATTTACTGGCGAGCATATGAATATTTTATTAGTTCATCCACATGATTTATTTGATAAGTCTGAGCCTTGGACAGTAAGGATCTTAAGCATTGCCAGAGAATTCTCTAAAAAAGGCCATATTGTAAAACTCTGTTATTTTCCGGTATTATTGGGTAATAAACATTTACCTGTAATTATAGACGGAATTGAATGTCGGCCTTTGGATAGAACTCCTTCCTTAGGAGTTTTTTTTAAAAATACACGCTCTATAACCTATCTGGGAGGGTGGGCGGATATTATCCATTTTCAGAAATGCCATTATTATGCTGCGCTTCCGGCGGTTATCGCCGCCTATATTA
>Ga0210019_1005521_pt1 | contig 10511 bp, 11 predicted proteins | sample CryGeyCG2114_020_2_FD_183969 | JGI IMG/M metagenome (GOLD analysis project Ga0210019, IMG submission 183969) | Groundwater microbial communities from aquifer - Crystal Geyser CG11_big_fil_rev_8/21/14_0.20 (SPAdes) (version 2) | ecosystem: Environmental > Aquatic > Deep subsurface > Groundwater ...
TGGCAAACAGGCGCTGATGTTCCTGTTGGCCAGTTTGAGTTAGTGGACCACGCCAACAAGACCTCCTATCACTTCAGTAGCTTCACAGGCTTCACTGTCACCGATGGTAATACGGCTATGTTCACCGCAAATGGCACAGCACATGGTAAGAACGCGCCCTCCGGCACTATCACTGCGGACTTCAACATTACCGATGGTGGTGAGCCGGGGGCAGACGACACAATTTCTGTTTCTATCTCCGGTGATCCAAGCTTCTCCGCCCCAACTATTGGCGGCAACTTCCAAGTATTCGTTCAGTAAGATCAATTGTATTCACTAGTGTCAAAGTGTCTCTTTGACATATACCAAAAACCCGCTTTCTCCCGGCCACAACGGCGGGGTAAAGCGGGTTTTTGTGTTATATTATCGATATGAAAAAAATGCTAAATAAAAAACAGAGCATTATCATTTACAGAGACAAACGAGGCAATGTAGAGCTCAAGGCGGATGTTAAAAAAGAAACTATTTGGGCAACTCAAGCGCAGATTGCTGAACTTTTTGATGTGCTTCCACAAGCGGTTATCAAGCATCTTAAAAATATTTATAAAGAGAACGAACTTAGTAAGTTGGCAACTTGTTCCAAAATGGAACAAGTTCGATTTGAAGGTGATCGTAAAATAAAGCGTTCTTTAGATTTTTATAATCTCGACGCTGTTATCGCTGTGGGTTACAGAGTGAATTCAAAGAAAGCAACTCAATTCCGTATCTGGGCAACGAAAACTCTCCGCGATTACATAATCAAAGGAGTTGCAATAAATACAGAAAGGGTCAAAAAATTGCATGAGAGAGGTATCAAAGATCTCCGCGTAAAAATAGAATTTATCCAAAACACGATAAGAAAAAGGGAATTAGACAGAACTGAAACGGACAGCTTGCTTTCTGTAATAAGCGATTACGCCAATTCTTGGCTGTTACTTAAGAAATATGATGATGGCGATTTGTCTATCTTGTAGCCAAGGATGAAGCGGGAGATTTATTTGGTAATGAACGTGATGAATCGTTCAAAGGTATTCTCAAAACAATTTATCAGACATTTGGTAAAAAGGAGCTGTATGGGAGCCTAGAAGAAAAAGCTGCCAATCTTCTGTTTTTTCTTATCAAAGACCACCCATTTTCTGATGGAAACAAGCGTATTGGATCTTTCCTCTTTATACTTTTTTTGGATAGAAACGCAATGCTGTATCGTAAAAATAGAGAGAAGAAAATCAGTGATAATACATTAGTCGCGTTAGCCCTTCTCATAGCTGAGAGTGATCCAAAAGAAAAAGAAATTATGATTGCCTTGATCACGAATCTGATTGCTTAAATAGGATAAACATTGTACTCACGAGCGGAGTTTTTGGTATTGATTGATATAAAAAGGAACGCCGGTTCAGCAGGAAGCACTAGGGGAGAGCGCTTACCTGCTGGTCTGATGCCGGCGTCCAATATGGACCGTCCACCTGAACGTCCTATTTAGAACATAAAAACTTACTTGCATTATATTATCACTTTCTTTCTCTAATAAAAAAGCCGAGCGTCCGCTGGGGTGCGGAGCTCGGCGAAGCCTAGATTGACTAGGCGGGGGGGGGGAGAAGAGCGAACACGTAGTTTTTAGCAATCATCTATAGGCTTGCCGTTGGCCGGCGAATTACCGCATCCTGAGGCAATATCAAACTGGAGTTCCCAATCATCATCGGTAGCCACCCCGGTTCCAGTATAGCGGGGGTCACTTTCGTGAACAACCAGAAGAACCAAAATTCGCGGGACTTCGAAGCCGAAACCGGTACAATGGCTTCTGTTCCAAACCCAACCACTGTCGATACCGATATTGTTATCAAATTCCCCACTGTAGATGACTTGTCGGGTGCAAATCGACAGAGTTTCCTCATCGAAGTCAGCCCAATCATCACCGAAGGAAAATCCTTCTCCAAGGTCGACAAACCTATGGCCGAAAGAGTCGCTAGCACTAAAGCCTTCGAAACGACCACCAACCCTGACTCCCTCATCTGGCAAACCATTTCCATCTTCGTCAAGCCATTTTTGGTGGGCGCCTGTCGGAAAAGCGGGCATGATTTGTGCCATGATGGTGGCAGTCCAAAAGCACGTCGTCACGATAACCAGCAAGGCGAGAAATCTCTTCATAACCTTCTCCTGAAAAGAACACATAGCACAATTGCTACTTGTCGTCAGTATTCCCCATAATTTTAATTTTGTCAAGTAAACTTTTTGTATAAAAAACGCCGGGAGTTCCACAATAATGTGGGAGCTCCCGGCGTTCGGGTGGCGAAGCCTGTTAGCAGGTAATGGGCTAGTTAGCCCGTGCCGTGTCCATGAATACAACCTCTCTTCATCTCCTTCTCCTCAATGAGCATGGCGAGATAGCCACACTAATATTATGCACATAAAGCAATATATGTCAATGGTGGATAAACAGTGGATAGAAAGTAGACATCTAAGAGGAGGGAGGTAGAATAGTGATATGAAAAAAATAACACCTATTGCAGTATTGTTGCTTATAATTATTGGTTCTTTTGGGATGACTAATAAAGTTGAAGCAAGTCACTCTTGGGGCTCGTATCACTGGGCTAGGACGGCTAATCCATTTACTCTTCAGCTTGGGGATAACTTATCTTCTACTTGGAAACCATATCTTTCGACTGCGTCAGTTGATTGGACACAGTCAGCAGTTCTCGATACTACTATTGTCGCCGGTCTCGGTGGTAAAAGTTGTAAAGCGACATCAGGGCGAGTAGAAGTTTGCAATAAAAAATACGGCAGAAATGGTTGGCTAGGATTGGCACAAATTTGGATCAGCGATAGTCACATTACGAAAGGGGTGGTGAAGGTCAATGACACGTACTTCAATACTAACAAATACAACAACCCCAATGAGAAGTTGCATGTAGTATGCCAAGAAGTTGGTCACACCTTCGGTCTTGACCACCAGTCAGAAGATGGCAGTTCTCAAAATACTTGTATGGATTACTTCTCCAACACAGGCACGAATGCGAATAATACTACGAGCACGCATCCGAACCAGCACGACTACGACCAGTTAGTCACAATCTACTCTCACTTCGACAGCTTTGATACTTCCTTCTTTTCAGTAAATAAAAGTAATAACAGAGTAGAAGTGGATTTAGATAACCCTTCCGCGTGGGGTAGGGCAGTGAGAGAGGATGCGGAGGGTAGAGCCTCACTCTACGAGCGTGATTTGGGTAGGGGAGGCAAGATTTTCACCTTCGTCACTTGGGCGGAATAAATAATTTTTCGGTCTTGTAATCTTGAAAGCTTTGTGGTATGAAGGAACCAGAGATGGTGCTGTGTTGAGTGTCTTAATAACCTTATTTATCAACGTTTTAATTACTAATATGAATACATATTTTGAATCACCAAAGTTTATAAACAAAATCCAAGCCGTAGTCCTCACTGCAAGCTTAGTTTTGTTTTCGTTTGTACCTGCTTTTGGTTTCCCTAAGGTGGCCGAGGCTAACCATGGGGTGGGACTTTCTCCGGAAATTGCTATCACACAAATAGAAGACAGCGAGGGAAGTGTATTTAATGCCCCTTTTTCACCAGGACAGTTTAGTTGTAATACTAATCCTCTGATAGGGGCTATCACTATTTCTGGTGACGGCCAAGGTACAACCCCTCCTGGAAACATTGAACAATATGGTTTGAAAGTAGATTGGGGTGATGGGGTAAGTGAAGTAGTAAGTTCAGTCCTCACTCCTCCTACTGGTGGTCCTCATTTGGATTTTACCTTCACTTTTGATGGTTCACATTTATATTCTAGCGATGGTCTAAGAACCATAACTGTTCGTCTTTTCCACCAGACAGGAGAAGGTAATGAGGATTTTGATGGTAGCCCGTTCACTATTGAGACTTGTGTCATCGTTGAGCCTCCTACAACTGGTGGTTTAGTTGTTAATAAGGTTATTGCAACTGGTAGTGCTACAACTGATAACTTCTCATTCACTATAGATGAAGGAAGTCCCATAACCTTTGAGTCTGATGGTTCAAATGAGTTCGCCTTAACTCAAGGTGACTACAATATTGCCGAAGTAGCAGACGCACACTACACAGCCGACCTTTCTTCTTGTGGATCAAGTGGTTCAGTAACTATCATAGCTGGTGTAACTACTACATGCACTATTACCAATACCTTCTTCAACAATGCTCCTTTAGTGCAAGATCTAAGTATATTAACTGATGAAGATACTGCTTCCTCTACTGTTCTCGTTGGATCTGACAGCGACCTTGATTCTATACTGTACGCTCTTCTTTCTAGTCCAAATCCATTGAGCGGACTACTTTCTGGCTTCGTTAGTGGAACGGGTGCAATAACTTTCACTCCAACTCTAAACTTCAATGGTGCAGATTCATTCACTTATCAAGCAAGTGATGCCTATGCAATTAGTAATACAGGCACTGTAAGCATTACTGTAAATCCTATAAACGATGCGCCAGTTGCCAATGATGATTCTGATTCAACAAATGAAGATATCCCAGTTACTACTGGTAGTGTTCTCACTAATGACACTGATATAGACGGTGATACACTTTCTGTTTCTGCAGCCGATGTTACCTCTGCAAATGGTGGCACAGTCGTAGATAATACTAATGGCACATTCACCTACACTCCTGCACTTAACTACAGCGGATCTGATACATTCAACTACACAGTTTCTGACGGATCTCTTACAGATGTTGGAACAGTAACTATTACTGTCTCAAGTACTAATGATGCCCCTGTTGCTGTTGCCAATAACTACTCAACTAACGAAGACGTGGCTCTTAATGAGCCTACAGCTGGTGTACTCACCAACGATTCAGACACAGATTCTGACCCACTTACAGCGGTATTAGTGGCCAATGTTTCTTTTGGAAGTTTGACACTTAATGCTGATGGAAGTTTCGACTATACTCCGAACACAGATTATAATGGTCCAGATTCTTTCACTTACAAGGCTAATGATGGTAACGCTGACAGTAATACTGTAACTGTATCTATTACGGTAGACCCACAAAACGATGCGCCAGTTGCCGTATCCCAAAACATATCAACTTCACAGAATATTCCTCTTCCAGGTGTACTAGGAGCAAATGATATTGATGGGGACTCTCTAACATACGCAACCAGCACCAGTCCTACAAATGGCGCAATTACTCTCTTTAATTTTACTAGTGGCGCCTTTACCTACACTCCTAACATTGGTTTTTCTGGTAACGACTCCTTCGACTTTATGGCAAATGATGGCTTTCTCGATAGTAATACCGCAACTATCTCAATTACTGTAAACTCAACTCCGGAAGATGTATGTCCAGATGATGAGGGTATTCAAACAAGCACAGACCAGTGTACTTCTCCTGAACCCGAACCTGAACCTGAACCGCAAGTTTCTTCCGGTGGTGGTGGGGGAGGCGGAGGTGGTGGTAATGCACTTTGTTCTAACGGTCGCGATGATGATGGCGATGGGTTAGTAGATAGTGCCGACCCCGTTTGTCACTCTGACGGCAATGCTGATAATCCAAACTCCTACATACCTTACGGCAATACTGAAAGCGGTGGCCAAGTTCTCGGAGCCTTCAGTGGTGGGGAAGTCCTTGGTGACTCATGTGGTCTCTACTTAGACGAATTTATTCGCTCTGGTCTTGATAATGATGCTGGCCAAGTGGTGAAGCTCCAAACCTTCCTCAACAAATGGATGAATGCTGGTCTTCCTATTACCGGCTTCTACGGCCCGCAAACCCAGACCGCCCTCAAAGCCTTTCAAGAGAAGTATGCTAGCGAAGTTCTCGCTCCTTGGGGCCTAACAGGTCCTACCGGCATTGCTTATATCACAACTCTACGTTGGATAAACACGCTGGAGTGTCCAGAATTATCACTCGCAATCCCTCCTCTCGTTAATTGGTCAGATAACCCAGCTCTACCGCGTCCGCCAGTCGTTATTGTCCCAACTTTGAACGTTCCCGAACAAGATGATGAGACAGGCACTGAAGTCGAGAGTCAGGCCACCGCCGAAACGGGTCAGTCTGCCGCCGCAGTTCAGTCAGAAGGGAGCACCGGAGGATTCTGGGGATTCTTGAAAAACATTTTTAGCAGATAAATAAAATAATAAATAGTAATTAGTAAACGGTAGACAGAAGACAAAGGCACTAGTCCACAGGGGCTGGTGTTTTTGTTTAATATATGATATAATTCTGGGAAATGAGAAAGAGGTTAAAAAATCACTTCATCCCTCACGAGGGTAACGATTATAAACCACACTTTGTTCGTGAGAAGAACGTTATCTCCCTTGCGCTCATCGCTATCGCCATCTTTGGTCTCGCTTTTTCTACTAAAACTTTTCTCACCAGACATCCTGACCTGCTCTCCGCAGTAATCACTTCTGTGTTGGTCGACTTAACTAACACCAATCGTCTCTCTCAAAATATAAGCCCTCTTACTTTCAACGACACTCTGGCTTACTCCGCTCAACTGAAGGCCAACGACATGGCCGAGAAGAGCTACTTCGCCCACACCAGTCCGGAAGGGAAAAGTCCTTGGTATTGGTTTACAGAAGGTGGCTACAAGTTTATCTATGCCGGAGAGAATCTTGCCGTAAACTTTATTGATTCTGGAGATGTCGTCACGGCTTGGATGAATTCAGCTGGCCACAGGGCCAATATTCTTAACGGTAACTTTACCGAGATCGGTATCGCCCTAGCTCCCGGTACATACAATGGCCGAGAAAGTATCTACGTAGTGCAACTCTTCGGTCGTCCGGCGCCCGTAGCGCAAGTCCCAGCGCCCGTAGCTGTAGTGTCTGAAGAAACAGAAGAGCCCACCCCAATTTTGACCGTAAACACACCGACCCCGGCATCCGCTGTCGCTGCCGCTTCCGCAGAAAATATCCAAGTCCTTGCTGAAAGTGAGTTATTTATCGCCGTGCAAAACAATGACTATGTTGATGTAGAGGAGATCAAAGAGTCCAGCGCTTCTGCTGTTGTGCGCTCGTCCACGATAGAGAAAGTTTTTGCTTCACCTAAAACGCTTTTGGAATCTATTTATATCACTCTAGCTACAGTGGTCTTCATTTCCCTTATCCTATTTTTAATATACAAACCCAGACGAACCCATACTAAACATATTGTCTACATGATTCTTCTCTTTATCCTGATCATCATACTTCTCTACCTCTCTGCCGAAAAACTCTTCCCCCAAATTCTCATCAGATAGATTTACTTGAAGAGGGCTTCGACGGCGTCCCACCAACCATTACTATTTTTGTCGCGTTTGTCCGGGTCAGTTTCCACACATTTTTCATTTAACGTTTCATCTTCGAGACAGAAACCTAGACCGAGCACTTTGGGATCGCCACTTGTATCTATGGTGAAGTAGAGGATAGCCACCACTGGTCCATCTGTGGACATAATGATTTGGCGGTCGTCTGATTGAATATGTTTAAATTCGCTAGCTTCTAGGGGGCTTGCCACCTCGTAGACGTTGTCCATAAGAGCGAAACATTCAATTTGCCTTTCTGGATCATTGCAGATATCTGAAAGTTGGTGGGAGAGGCTGATAACGCCCGCTAGGTCATGAGCTTTGGCATACTCAAGATAATTTTGAAAAACGGTCCATGCTTGTTCGGAGATGGGGGCCTTCTTGGCAAAAGGTACTTTGAAGGATGGAAGGTGGAAGAAAGGAGCAGAGACCACATCATCCCTTTGCTCTGGAGCAGATATTTTTTGAGAATCAAAGGTATTGGTGCTTATAAAAAAGATAACCCCCACTGCTAAAAGTACTACGATAATGATATTTTGTTTGCTCATGGCTCACAATATAACACATTAATCTTGTTGAGAAAATTCATGCATGGTAGAATTAAGGCAAATGATTGTTTTCGACCGTGTGTCCAAAATCTATCCAGATAATTCCATCGCTCTTGAAGAAGTGACGTTGTCTGTCGAGTCCAAAGAATTTGTTTCTATTGTTGGTCCCTCCGGAGCTGGTAAAACTACTCTTCTCAAGCTCCTTTTGGCTGAAGAAAAGCCAACCACAGGCTCTGTTTATTATGAGGCGACAGATATCAACAACTTGAGCAAGAGAGAGATTGACGCCTTTAGGAGGAAGATTGGCATGGTTTTCCAAGACTTCCGCCTCCTACCCAATAAAACAGTTTACGAGAACATTGCTTTTACCATGGAGGCTGCCGGTCGCTCTGATGAGGAGATAGAGTCTGATGTGCCCCACGTTCTCGAGTTAGTGGACCTGACGCCCAAGGTTTGGAACTTCCCGCACGAACTTTCAGGAGGGGAGAAGCAGAGGGTGGCTATCGCTCGCGCCTTGGTCAATGAGCCCGATATTATCATTGCCGATGAGCCTACGGGCAATCTCGATCCTGCCAATACTTATGACATCGTACAAATTTTAAAAAAGATTAATGACCTTGGCACCACTGTTATTTTGGCCACCCATAACAATGGTATAATTGATTTGTTGAAGAAACGTGTCATTGCTATGGAGTTTGGGAAGGTGGTACGCGATGATAAAGCTGGTAAATATTTTGTATAGTAAAAAATGACTGAAAAACAAATGTTCTGGGTAAAGTTAAAAAGAATTCTGCGTACAGGCTTTTTCAATTTCTGGAGGGATAGCACCGTCTCTCTTGCTTCTGTTTTGGTGATGATGATGACTCTTTTGGTTATCGGACTGATCTCCTTCTCTGGGGTTGTTTTAAACACTACTCTCACTGAGCTTAGGAATAAGATTGATATTAACGTCACTTTTGTTACCTCGGCCAAAGAAGAAGATATTTTGAATATCAAACAAAGTGTGGAATCCCTACCAGAAGTTTCCCTCGTCACCTATGTCTCGCGTGAGGAGGCCTTAACTACTTTCAAAGAGAGACATTCCAACGACCAGGCTATCCTTTCTGCCCTTGATGAACTTGGTGAGAACCCATTGGGGGCAGTGCTAAACGTCAAGGCCAAGGACCCTTCCCAATATGCTTCCGTAGCTCAATTTTTAGAAAATGACAGTACCCTTTCTTCCGCCGGCATCACTATTGTCGACAGTGTTAACTATTTCCAAAACAAAACTGCCATAGATAAACTTACCCAAATAATTTCTTCAGCAGACAAACTTGGATTTGCTCTGACTGTTTTCTTAAGTATCATCTCGGTCTTGATTGCTTTCAACACTATTCGCCTCACCATCTATTTGGCGAGAGACGAGATAAGTGTGATGCGTTTGGTGGGAGCTTCAACTCTTTATATACAAGGGCCGTTTGTGGTGGTAGGGGTCATTTATGGGATAGTGGCGGGCATATTGACATTACTTATACTTGTGCCTTTAACTTATTGGCTTGGGGGCACGACCGAGAGTTTCTTTATAGGTTTCAATATCTTCTCTTATTATCTGCGTCACTTCGTCGAGATCGCTTTCATTATCATGGCTTCAGGAGTCTTTATCGGCGCCCTTTCTAGTGCTCTAGCCATAAGAAAATATCTTAGGGTATAATAAGAGGTATTAAATTTTAATTGATTAAAAAATGAACAACAAAGTAGTTCTAGTATTGGTAGTTCTTATCTTGATTATTGGAGGATTCTTGCTTTTCAAAAATAGCACCGTTGCGCCAACAGGAAGCGACCTAGAGCTTGGTGTGCCTGTTCCCGGAAGTGATGTGGAAGAAACGGTAGTAGTAGAAAACGAAGAAATAACAATAAAGGAATTCGTCGTTACCGGCGTTCCTTTCTCCTTTACTCCCAACAGTATGGTCGTCAATAAGGGCGATACGGTTAAAGTTACCTTTAAAAACGGTGGTGGCACTCACGATTTTAAGATAGACGAGTTTAACGTTGCCACTCCTATTATTAACGCTGGTGAAGAACAGAGTGTTACCTTTGTTGCCGATAAATCGGGTACCTTCGAATACTACTGCTCGGTAGGCAATCATCGTGCCTTGGGTATGGTGGGGACTTTCACTGTCCGTTAATTATTAGATTTATTTTAGAATCTTATCGCTTCATTCTATCGATATCTTTTAACAAATTCTCGAGACGCGATTGGATGTTCAATAGGGCATCTCTTGTTTCCTCATCTTTTTTCGCGTCATCTTTATCATCGGTGATAATCTCATCAACGTCTTCGATAATATCGTCGATATCCTCTTGAATTTCGTCGATATCCTCTTCAACCTCCACAAGGCTCTCAGTATTTCTATTGACAGTCATTTGAATAAAAATAGCCAGATAAATCGCCTCCAGGGAAACTGCCGTGGTTAAAAAGAGTAACATTCTATCGAAAGGAATCCCCAGAAGAGGCGAAGTGAAGGCAAAAAAGAAAAATAAGGTATGAAGAATAATAGAGGTGGTTGATCCAACCCACGTAGTCATATTCTCCGAGGCTTTATCAGCCCATTTGTTACTTTTTATTTTTTTCATTTAGCTAAAAATAACACATTTTAGTTGAATGGTCGAATGGACATATACTTATTATAACTTAC
>Ga0210019_1005522_pt1 | contig 10511 bp, 10 predicted proteins | sample CryGeyCG2114_020_2_FD_183969 | JGI IMG/M metagenome (GOLD analysis project Ga0210019, IMG submission 183969) | Groundwater microbial communities from aquifer - Crystal Geyser CG11_big_fil_rev_8/21/14_0.20 (SPAdes) (version 2) | ecosystem: Environmental > Aquatic > Deep subsurface > Groundwater ...
CGGGTTTCTTGCTCGCCCTGAGCGAAGCCGAGGGGTATCTTGTTTCTTGTAACTTTATAAGAATCAGTGAGAGTTTATACTACAATATCATGATGAAAGAAAAACTAGAAAAAATCCTGGATCGATATAATGAACTCGAGGCACAAATGTCTGCGCCGGATGTTATTTCAAGTCCGGAAAAATTGGCCAAAATCGCTAAGGAAAAAACCGAGATGGAAGCTGATGCAAAAAAAATCAGCCGTTATCTAAGTATCTTAAAGAATATTGAAGAAAATCGAGATATTATCGCTTCCGGCGACGATGAACTGGCAGAAATTGCCCAGTCGGAACTAGCGGAATTGGAAGCAGAAAAATCACAACTGGAAAAAGAGTTGGAACATTTACTGCTGCCAACTGATCCGGCCGATGCCAAAAATGTCATCGTTGAAATTCGGCCGGCGGCCGGCGGTGATGAATCAGAGCTTTTCGCCGCACAGATTTTTCGAATGTATTCTCGTTTTGCTGAGACTCAAGGCTGGAATTTAGCAATTTTATCCTCGCAACCGTCGTCGCTCGGTGGGCTAAAGTATATTGCATTCGAAATTCACGGAGAAAGAGTATATTCGAAAATGAAATATGAATCCGGTGTCCATCGAGTGCAACGGGTGCCGGAAACAGAAAAATCAGGAAGAATTCACACTTCGACAATCACCGTCGCCGTTTTGCCTGAAGCCGAGGAAGCTGATGTTGAAATTAAACCAGAAGATATCCGCATTGATGTCTTTCGTTCCTCTGGCCCAGGCGGACAATCAGTAAATACTACAGATTCCGCGGTTCGCATCACCCACCTGCCAACCGGAATTGTGGTCACCTGCCAAGATGAAAAATCACAACTGAAAAACAAAACTAAGGCAATGTCAATCCTGCGTTCGCGGCTTTTGGCGGCCGAAGATGAACGGCGGCAAAAAGAGCAAGGCGAGACCCGCCGGTCGCAAATCGGCAGCGGGGATCGAAGTGAAAAAATTCGGACTTATAACTTTCCCCAAGATCGGATTACCGATCATCGAATTAATAAAAGTTGGCACGGAATTTCGAAGTTTTTGAATGGTGAAATCGAACCGATAATTTCGGCGCTGATTTCCGAGGATCAAAAATTACAATTGGCATCAACATAATATAGACCGAGGAAGTGGTGAAAGATGGAAGCCGCTGTGACGACAGGTCGGATCAAGACCACCGGACATCACCATAAAGTCACGGATCCAAAGAAGAGATTCAAAAGAATAGCAATCCGGCGGTGCCCATACTGTGATGGTCCATTCCGACCTGGGTGTTGTGATATAACTAAAGCGAAAGAAGTGACCCAAAAGCTGTAAGCTGTCCAGTGAGCCCCGACGCAATGTCGGGGCTCATAAATTCTTAAAAAAATGAATATCGCCAGTTTTTATAAAAAAACAGTTCGGACACTGAAAAAATCCGATATTAAGTCGGCGGAAATTGATGCCCGGATTTTGTTGGAACTCGCCACCGGCGAGTCACGGGAATTTTTAGTGGCACACCCGGAATTTGAGCTATCAAAAAATCAAATTACAAAGCTTCAAAAACTTATCGCTCGGCGGAAAAATCATGAACCGATCGCCTATCTTATCGGAAAAAAAGAATTTTTTGGACTGGATTTTTTTGTTACACCGGATGTTTTAATCCCACGCCCGGAAACAGAAATTTTAGTAGAAGAAACAATTCAATTTATTAAGAATCGATCAACGACCGACGACCAACGCCTAACAATCTTGGATGTTGGTACTGGCTCGGGGAATATAATAATTTCGATTGTCAAAGCTTGCGGCTCGCAGCTAGAAGTTTGTAGCTTTTTTGCTTCGGACATTTCAGAAAAAGCCCTAAAGATTGCGCGAAAGAATGCCAGAAAACATGGCGTTGAAAAATTGATAAAATTTGTCCGATCGGATCTGTTTGACCGAATTGACGGCAGATTCAATATCATAATTGCCAATCTTCCTTATGTCCCAAAACGGAAAACGAATGACGGAAAACGGATGACGGAAGAAATAGATTTCGAACCAAGAAATGCCATTTTTGCTAATGATAACGGCACAATAATTATTAAGAAATTTCTATCCGGTGCAAAAAACCATATTAACGGCGACGGCTTGATTCTGGTTGAAGTTGACCCCCGAAATGCCAGGGAACTTAAAATTTACGCCGGTAAATTATTCAAATCAGTAGAGTTAAAAAAGGATTTTTCTGGTATATATCGAGTGCTAAAAATATTGACTTAAAAATAGATCTATGATATTTTCAAGCTGGAGATCGTCATTTCCTCGTGGCTAATTCCAATACAGAAAGGAGCGAAGGAAAATGGCTATCGCCGTTGTCAAGTTGCTGAAGCCGGCTCACCCAATCATCGTCTTCGATCCATTGCCCGCCAATTGTCCGCATGGGCGGCCAATTGGCGGAAGCGGTGGCTTGCGAACCAGCAAGTGCTGCATGTTCGTCCGTCACCCAAGCGGTCCGGGCTGGGTTAGCCCAGAGGATCGGGCAAGGATCATCGAAAGGATTGAAAGGGAGGGTCCGGAATGGACCAACTAGAAAGAGCCGGCGAGCCGAACCACCGGCTGGCTCGCCCATTCGCGAGCCAGCCAGAACCTCAAAAATATTTTTCAGATAATGAAAAATCTGCTTATTCAATGAGCAGATTTTTCTATTTTCCCCGTGCTGTTCTACCACGTTTTTCTATATCACCCTATTTTATCTCCTGCAAAGTAACCTTGGCGTCCTTCTCCTCGTCCTTATGAAAGATCTTTAGCGTTACCGTATCGCCAACATTATATTTTTGAATCAGTGAAGATAAACTATTGTTCTCATCAATTCGCTCACCGTTAATTCCCAAAATTATATCATTCTCAGCAATGCCGGCTTTATCAGCAGGCGAACCAGAAACAACTGCTACCTGCCCGATACCATTTCCCCGAATGACAAGCACTCCGTAATCATATTTCAAATTATTCGCCTTGGCTAAATCTGGAGTAATCGGCAGGTAACGAATCCCCAGATAAGGCCGGATTATTTTGCCGGTTTTTTTAATCGAATCGATTGCTTTTTTGGCCAAATTTATTGGAATGGCAAAACTGATACCTTGGGCGTTAGAAGCAACTGCAGTGTTTATGCCGACTACCTGACCAACAAGATTAACTAAAGGCCCACCGGAATTGCCCGGGTTAACTGCAGCATCAGTCTGCAAAAGTCCTTGCAAACTTTCTGTATCGCCACCAGATGGGTCAGAGGCTTCGACCTTTCGTTCTTTGGCAGATATTACGCCAACAGTCACTGTATTCTGATATTTACCAAGCGCATTACCAACTGCTACCACCCATTGGCCAACTGTTAGTTGGTCTGAATCTCCAAGTTCGACTACCGGCAGATTTCTGGCGTCAATTTTAACTACCGCAATATCATCGAGCGGATCGAGTGACTGGACTTTGGCATCATAATTTTTACCATCAGCTAAAATCACCGTATAGGTGGCATTGGCGTCAGAGACAACGTGTTTATTAGTAAGAATTAGACCATCACTGGTAATGATAAAGCCGGTGCCGCCACCTTGTTGAGTATAGACATCACCAAAAATATTCTGGACTTGCGACTTTGAAACAACGGAAACCACTGCTGGTGAGACTTTTTTAACCGAATCAATTATGGCGCTCGATTCCTCAATTTTTATTTTTTTCGTTTCAGTTAGAGGAATCGAATAACTATCCCAATTTTTAAATCCGATTTTTTTGGCGATTGCTCCACCATCGCGCGAAAGTACAATTATTGACCCAACTCCGCCAATACAACCAACGAGTAAAGAAATTAGGATAATGAGAAATATTTTCCAAAATCCGCCTGATTGCTTTTTCGGATAATCGACATTTAGTTGCTTCGGTTCCTCATAAGTAATTTTTGGCATCGTTTCTCCTAAAATAGTGGAATATAAACTCTCACTGATCTTCTTTCACAGATCGCCACAGATTTTTTCCCAATTTATCAGTGTTTATCAGTGACAATAGATCCCTGCCTGACGGCAGGCAGGTGTGGGGGTTTTTACTTCCTTATTTTTTGTTTATTAATTTTTTTGCTTCGATTTTATTACCTTCAACTTCGCGCGAAATCACCTGCCAGCCATCTTTATCAAGTTTTGCGTTTGGGAAAATGTGAATATTGCCTTCTTCATCAACAAGACGAATTTTCCGAATATCAATACTATGGATAACCCCTTCAACGCCACCGACTTTAATCTTATATCCAATTTCGAAATCATGATCACGGGCAAGAAATACTCCAGAAATTATATCAGATGCTAGCCCTGATGCTCCAGTAGCTAATGCCAGAGCCAGGACTGCCAGCGAACCGGAGATTGTAACTGCCAGACTACCCATACCTAATTCTCTGGCAATTTCCGCAAATAATATTACCCACATCACAATTAACGCAAGCGAGACAATAACACCGAACAAGGCCCGGGGAAGGCGCGACAATTTTAATGCTCGATTTAAGATAAAAATTAAAATTTGGATGATAAGATAGCCAACAATCAAAGTCAAAATCACCGCTGGAATTTTCGGAATAAAATTAACCACTGGCCGCCAAAAAGACTCAATTACACTAAGAATCGTATCCATTTAGACGCTCCTTTAGTAACTTATTTAAAATTTGTGGGTTAGCTTTCCCCCCGGTTTTTTTCATAACCTCTCCGACAAAAAAGCCCAGAACTTGAGTTTTGCCAGCATGATATTTCTCAACCAGTTCTGGATTTTCTCTTATTACATTGGCAATGACTGACCCTAGCTCTCCCGATTCGCTAACTTGTTCAAGCCCCTTTTCTTTTATTATATCAGTTGCTTTTTTGCCGCTTCGCACCATCTCCGCAAAGACTTCCTTTGCCATGGTTTTACTAATTATCCCTTCACCAACCAAATTTAAGAGATCAGCAAGAGAAGTAACTGGTACTTTTTTCTTATATTCCTCATAGGAAATTTTGTGATCAGCAATTGCTTTATTAACTTCTTCGGAAACAAAAACCGCTAATTCTTTTTTTAGTTCCTCCGCTGATTCAAGATATTCGGCAATATGTGGATGTCTGACAATTCTTTCAGCTACATCTTCACGAATTCCAAGTGATATGTAACGTGCTTTTTTCGTTTTTGGCAATTCAACAATTTGGTTTTTGATTTTGGCAATCTCAGAAGCGCTAAAAGAGATTGGCGGAATATCTGGCTCTGGAAAGTAGCGGTAATCTGCCGCTTCTTCTTTTCGGCGCTGTTCGAAGGTGATACCTTTTTCCGAATCAAAACCACGAGTAATTTTTGTCGGCTCCTCCGGCCAATTTTCAAACTCTTGGCGCAATCTTCGCTCTTCGAATACTAACGCCTGCTCGACAAATTTAAACGAATTAAGATTTTTTATCTCAACGATTGGTGACATTTTCATATTTGGACTTTTTTCGTCATTCGTCATTCGGATTTCGTCATTCGTTGCGACGCTAATATTAGCGTCGCAACGGAGCTGTCCTTTTTCCATATCAGCGTCTGATACTTTAAGATATCTAAGCGCCAACTGCAACTCCTCCATAAATTTACGCGCCTGCGAGGGAGTTGTGATATCCGGCTCAGTGACGACTTCCATTAACGGAGTGCCGGCACGATTTAAATCGACTAATGAATAATCGGCGCCTTTCGGATGCGTAAGTTTGCCGGCGTCTTCTTCAAGGTGGATTCGATTCAAACGGATCTTATGACCATCAACTTCAACTTCTCCGCCACAGCATAACGGTTTGTCGTATTGAGAAATTTGAAAACCTTTTGGCAAGTCTGGATAAAAATAGTGTTTGCGGTCAAATTTTGACTCAGGCGTAATCGAACAGCCTAGAGCCAAGCCAGTTTTGACTGTCCACTCGACCGCTTGACGATTCGTTACCGGTAACGTTCCTGGCATCCCTAAGCAAACTGGACAAATTAAAGTGTTTGGTTCAGCGCCATCGGCATTATTATCACAAGAGCAAAACATTTTGCTCTTAGTTTTCAACTGAATATGGATTTCCAATCCAATTGTGGTCTTGAAATCCGCCATATTAAATACTCCTCAGGCATACTAGAAATAGATTTATTGCATTTTTCAAAGTCTGGTTTGAAATTGCGGCATTGTCTTCGTGAGCAATTTGATTTCTAACCTTATGGGCCTGCCAAATATTATTATACACCGCGGGAGTGGTGAATTTTTCCGCTGATCGCAACCTGTCAGCAAAAGTCTCGCCGTGATAATTTCTTTTTTTCAAGACAAAATCAACTAACTTATCAGCCTCAAAGACCGCGTGTCGTAACTCTAAATGATTCTCTGACTTGAGATAACTTTCGATTTCCTGTCGTTTTAAAATGATATATTTCTTATCCTCTAGATTAAGTTGTTTTTTTCGTCTCAATCCCTTAAACGGCAAAGTTATGAGCCACCAAATTCCGCGGAAAAAACCGATGACAATTTTTTGCTCGATTGTTTCTTTATTTCTCTTGCTCATTCTTCTGCACTCCATAACGGTTGGCGGTGATCTTCTTTCTCTGCTTCAGCAATCCTATGAATCGAATTCGTCCAGCCGGCGGGCAAATCTGGTAGTTTATGTGCCAGCAGATCTTCGATTGTCAAAATCTGAATCTTCGGATATTCTTTCGGTACTGGCCCAAACTTTGCCTCAAAATGTCCGGCGGCAATCGCTTCTGCAACCATCGACTTTGTCGGCTGATCCAGCGTGATAAAAATTCCAGCAGCGGCTTTTTCTCGTTCCAGATCACCTTTTAATGTTGCGATGTCATTTCTTTTAACACCGCCGCTTTTAACCTGCGCGATCGCCGTTCCAACTTTTTCCTCACCATTGTTTAATTCCATATAAAAATTAATTATCCCATCAATGCCTTTATCGGCGCCGCGCATATTTTCTTTGGTTTTATTCTGCGCCGGAATCGCGTTGACAAAACCCAATGCCCAATATTCAAATTCAAAACGATTTTTCTCCGCTAGCTTTCTAGCTCCGGCTAAATCTTTCGGCAAACCATCAATTTTAATTTTCAGATTCCGTTCTGGAAATTTCTTTTCCAGGCGGGATTTTATTAAAGTGATCGCCAAAGTTGTGATGTCAATACCGATCCATTTTCGTTTTAGTTTTTCCGCTACGGCAACCGTTGTCCCGCAACCGCAAAACGGATCTAAAACCCAATCGCCTTCATTAGAACTGGCTTTAATAATTCTTTCCAAAAGTGCTTCTGGTTTTTGGGTCGGATAACCAAGGCGCTCTTTCGCTGAAGGTGCAATTGGTTGTATTTGCCACCAGTCATCAGGTTGTTTGCCAAGTGGGTTCAAAGTTTGTGTTCCGAAATCTTTACCTTCTCTAATATTGCCAATATGATGCTTAAATCTTTCTTTTGTTGCTTCGGCATATTCTTCTCTAATGTCGTCTAAATTAAAGATGTAATCGTTAGTTTTTGAATATCGCAAAATAATATCGTGTCTTTTCCCAAAATCAGTTTTAGGATATCCAGCGCCTCTATAACACCAAACAATTTCATTTCTGAAATTTTGCGCGCCAAAAATCGCGTCCATTACCATTTTTAGGTAGTGACTAGCCGAAGGATCACAATGCAGATAAACACTCCCTGTTGGTTTCAAAACTCGTCGAAGTTCAATTAGCCGAATTGTCATCATTGTCAAATAAGCCAAAACATCATTTTTGCCAACCATTTTCTCAAGCGCTAGCATTAAATCGGAAATTTTTTGATTAATTTTTGTCTTTGATGATTTGACTCCAACCAATTCTTCAAAAATATGCTGAGCTTCGTGAGTCCAGTGCCAAGAATCTTCAAACGCTTGAACTTGCGCCGGACTGTCAATTAAACCTTCCCTATAAAGAATGTTGTAGTTTCGATTGGAATTAAACGGCGGATCGAGATAAACTAAATCAATACAACCATCGGGAATTTTATCCCGCAAAATCTCTAAATTATCGCCGAAAAACAATGTCCTGTTCTCTAAATTTTCCATATTACTCCATTTTACTATTTTTACCACTTGACACCACTATTTACCTTGTGCTACCATAAAAGTGCAGATAGTTGCAGAATTATCTGTTATCAACGGCAGAATCCCGCTTCGGCGGGGTTTTTTGCTTCTTGGTTTCAATTTTCAAAATTTCATGTCTAAAGTTGGCAATGTCAAAATAATAATTGCTAGCGGCAGGCAATTCTTTTGCCACATGACCAGAACGTGAAAAAACTATTGTGATCTTGCCATTACTTCTCAAATAATTTAAGAGGTACTTGAAATCACTGTCTCCAGAAAACAATACGATAGTCTGGAACTTCTCCATTTCGGAAACTGAATCAGTGGCAATCTCGACATCAAAGTTAGCTTTTCTGTGCGGCTTCTCTTCAGTGTGATCATCATATTTTTTCAATGATTTCGTTTGTAGCTCATAGCCCTGTTTCTTTAGAAAAGCTAAAAAATTATCATGTCCAATATTGTCAAACTTTGCTGAATAAAAAGTGATTTTTTTAAGTTTTGTTTGCTCTTCAAAAAATTTCTTTAATTTCCTGTAGTCGACTTTCCAACAAAGACTTTCGCCTTTTTTGTTCTTTAATTTTTCATCAATATCTTCTTTCATGACTCTCATATCCTGAACCGACCTTTCCAAATTTGCGGCATCAATAAAAATGCAAGTTTTGCCCCTCGTTGCCTTTTTAAATTTTCCGGTATAATCAATCATAATTATTTTATGATAACTTGCTTAAGATAAACTGAAGAAATTGGTTTTTCGTTTTCATCAACCGGTGTTGCGGCAATTTTCTCAACTGTATCCATACCCTCAACAACCTGGCCGAATGAAGTATATTTGCCATTTAGATATTCTTGTGCATCGGCTGTAGTGATGAAAAACTGGCTATCATTGGTATTCGGGCCGGAATTTGCCATGCCAATAATTCCAGCAGTAAAATTCAGATCTGATATTTCATCATCAATTTGTCGGCCAGCGCCACCAGTCCCGGTTCCGGTTGGATCGCCACTCTGAATAACAAATTGTTTAACTATCCGATGCCAAAGCATATCTTTGTAAAATCCTGAACGCGCTAAATCGATGAAATTATCAACAGTTTTTGGCGCTTTATCGGCACGAAGTTCGATCTTGATGTTACCTTCTGAAGTCTCCAGTATCGCATACCGTCCGTGTGGAATATACTTTTGATAGATAAATGGATAAGCAATGATTGCCACAAAACAGATTATATAAATGTAGAGCGCGGCGGATTTGAAGAGCTTGCCAACATCAAAGTAATTTGCCTTACTTTTTATCTCTTCCCGGCGTTCTACCTCCTCCTGTAATTTTCGCTCTTTTCTTTCTCTCTGTTTCTTGCCCATTGGTTTTAACAAGTTAAAACAAGCCATAAGATACAAGATACAAACAAATCTCAAAATACAATATCCAAATATTTGGATCTTCTAATTTGGTTATCCGCCTCGGCGAGCCGTAGGCGAGACGGGTTGTTTCTTATTTGTTTCTTGTTTCTTGCTATCTTGTATCTTGGGTTTTTTAAGGTGGAAGTTAGTTGCTCTCTGAAAAGCATCAGCAATCTCAATAATTTTCCCCTCGCCCAGATGCGGACCAATTATCTGCATCCCGACTGGTAAATTATCTTTGGTAAAGCCAGCCGGAATTGACATCGCCGGCACACCGGCTGGATTTATCGGCACTGTATCAACATCAGCTAAATACATTGACAGCGGATCACCAAGCTTTTCACCGATTTTAAAAGCCGGAAAAGGAGAGACCGGAGTGACAAGGACATCATACTTTTTAAACGCCTCTTTGTATTCTTTTTTGATCAAGGTTCGAACCTGCGCTGCTTTTTTGTAATAGGCATCATAGTAGCCGGAGGATAAAGTATAAGTTCCCATCATAATCGAGCGCTTTGCCTCATCGCCAAACGCCTCGGTGCGATTTTTAAAATACAAATCAATTAAACTTTTGACTTTTGACTTTTGACTTTTGATTTCGCTATAGCCGTAGCGAATTCCATCATATCTGCCTAAATTTGACGATGCCTCCGACTTGGCAATAATATAGTATGTGGCAATAGCATAATCGGTCATCGGCAATGACATTTCTTCGATTTCGGCGCCGAGTGATTTCAATTTGGCGGTCGCCGACTTGATAATTTTGTCCACCTCCGGATTCAAACCTTCGCCATAGAACTCTTTTGGAATGCCGATTTTTTTGCCTTTAATATCTTTTTTCAGAAATAATTTGTAATCCGGCAATTTCTCTTTGACCGTTGTCGAATCTAACGGATCGTTGCCGGCAATAACATTTAAGATAATTGCAATATCGGCGGCTGATTTTGTCAGCGGGCCGACGGTATCAAACGATGAGGCATAAGAAATAACGCCATTGCGCGAGATCAAACCATAGGTAACCTTTAGACCGGAAACCGAAC
>Ga0210019_1005525_pt1 | contig 10510 bp, 8 predicted proteins | sample CryGeyCG2114_020_2_FD_183969 | JGI IMG/M metagenome (GOLD analysis project Ga0210019, IMG submission 183969) | Groundwater microbial communities from aquifer - Crystal Geyser CG11_big_fil_rev_8/21/14_0.20 (SPAdes) (version 2) | ecosystem: Environmental > Aquatic > Deep subsurface > Groundwater ...
AAACTCGATACATTAATACAAAAAAGAAAAAAAATTGTTGATTACTACAAATCCGAGCTCAAAGAATATGTAAAATTCCAGAGTATTCCTGATTATGTAACATTGCATCCTTATCTTTTCTTCGGAATCACAGCAAAAGACGAGCAGGAAAGAAATGCCCTTGTAAAGCATCTTCTTGAAAACGGAGTTGACATAAGAATATGCTGGCTCCCTGCACACAAACAGCCTTATCATTCAAAGCTTTTCCCTAATGAAAATCTTCCAAATTCAGAAGCTTTGTCTAAAACTCAGATTACTCTCCCATTAGGAAATGGCCTTTCAATGGAACAGGCGAAATATGTGGCAAAAGCAGTAAAATCCTTTTTTAAAAAGAACAAGTAAGAACAAAAGAACAAGTGAGAAAAATGAAAGAAGCTCAAAATAAAACTCAGGAAAAAACCTCGGAAAAAAATACAGGAATAAACAAAAGAGAATTAAACAAAAATCAGCCTCAGCGATACTCAAAGTTGTTTCTCAATAAAGATTGCAGGCATTTTATTGATTACAAGCCGTGCAAGCCTCATAAAAAATTTGGTGTAACCTGCGAAAGCTGCCCTTATTATGAAAAAACAGAAAAGAAAATTCTCATAATAAACCTTGAAGCAATAGGAGATGTTCTCAGGACAACTGCAATATTAAAACCATTAAAGGAAAAATACAAAGACTGCTCAATAACCTGGCTCACAACAGAAAAAGCTTCTTATATCCTGAACAACAATCCATATGTCAATAAAGTTTTATCAATAGGCTATGAAGCATCTCTCCAGTTAATGATTGAAGAATTTGACCTTGTGCTTAATTATGACAAAGCCCACGAAGCATGCGCTCTTGCAACAATTGTGAAAGCAAAGGAGAAAAAAGGATTTGTTCTGGGAAATGACGGCATGATAAAACCAATAGATGATGCTGCAAAATATTTTCTCGATATTGGAATATCAGACAAACTGAAAAGGCTCAGCCAGAAAACACAGCAGGAAATTGTTTTTGATATCACAGGAATTCCCTATAATCATGAGCACACAATCTTGAATCTTCCAAAAGAGGCAGTTAAGTTTGCAGATGCTTTTTTCAAAAAACATAAATTTTCAGAAAAAGATATTGTAGTGGGATTTAATACGGGCTGTTCAAACAGATTATTCCTTGACAGAAAATGGACAATTGATGGGTTTGTTCAGCTTGCATCAATGCTTCACGAAAAATTAGGTGCAAAAATAATGCTTCTCGGCGGGCCAAATGAGGCAGAAAGAAACAAAGAGATAATGCAAAAAATAATGCAAAGCTCAAAAGCCGTCGTTATTATTGATTCTGGTTCAAACAACACACTTGATGAATTTTCAGCATTGCTTGAAAAATGTTCTTTGCTTGTGACGGGAGATACACTTGCTGTTCACATTGCAGCTGCACTGGATGTTCCTGTTGTTGCAATTTTTGGAAATGTTCTCGCTTCTGAAATAGAACTTTATGGCAAAGGAAGAAAAATACAGACTGACATGGAGTGCTGGGGATGCTACAAATACAAATGTGAATTCCAAAAAACATGCATGGAAAGGATAAAAGCTGCAACTGTTTTCAATGCAGTTGAAGATTTGTTAAAAGAGAAAGGTTTATTATAAATACAAAATAAAACATAATCAGACAATGGGGTGGTTGAAATTAAGGTGCTTATTACCGGAATAACAGGATTTGTGGGAAGTCACATGGCTGAATTCCTTCTCGGAATGAAAGACAAAAAAATAGAAGTCTACGGAACTTACAGATGGAGAAGCCCGCTTGACAATATTGAGCACATAAAAGACAAAGTTCATCTTGTAAACTGCGAGCTTAATGATTCAAAGTCAACTTACATTGCAATAACAAAATCCAAGCCGGATGTAATATTCCATCTTGCAGCGCAATCTTATGTTCCTGTAAGCTTTGAAGAGCCATCTTATACAATAGAAACAAATGTTCTTGGAACTCTTAATGTTCTTGAAGCAATAAGACTTATCAGGGAAACAGATAAATCATACGACCCTATAATACACATCTGCTCATCATCAGAAGTTTATGGTCAGGTAAAAAAAGATGAAGTTCCAATTACAGAATTAAATCCTTTGAGGCCTGCAAGCCCTTATGCAGTAAGCAAAGTTGGTGAGGATTACATTGCACTTCAATACTTTTTATCGTATAGTCTTAAAGTAATCAGAACAAGAATGTTCACGCACACAGGCCCCAGGAGGGGAAGTGTTTTTGCAGAATCAGCATTTGCAAAGCAGATTGCAGAAATTGAACTTGGAATAAAAAAAGACAGCACAGTTTATGTCGGCAATCTTGACTCAGTAAGGACATTTGCAGATGCCAGGGACGCAGTAAAGGCATACTGGCTTCTCACGCAGAAATGCACTCCTGGCGAAGTATATAATATCGGTGGAAACAGGACAATGACAGTCGGAGAAATGCTCAATTATCTCATAAGCATCTCAACAAAGAAAGATGAAATTAAGGTAAAAGTCAGTGAATCCCTGTTAAGGCCTTCTGATGTAACCCTTCAGATTCCAAGCATTGAAAAGTTTGTAAAAGAAACAGGCTGGAAGCCAGAAATTTCTTTTGAAACAACAATGAAAGATTTGCTTGATTATTGGAGAAAAACCTTATCAGCAAAGCAGAAAACCTTAAACAGTCATTAATAAAACAGTCATTAATAAAAAAGCAATTAAATTTTTACAATCCAAATGGCAAAACTAAAGTTGTCAATAAAGAATTATGAAATAATAATTGCTGTAGTTTTATTTCTCATTTCATTCTGGTTATGGACTCTGCCGCTCCAATCAAGCCACGTTCCATTCGGTGAAGGCGATGCAGCATGGCAGTTTGCAGCAGCAGACCAGATGTATAATGCTGACCACGCGGATTATTCCATTCCCTATTATCTTGGAATGTGGTACTATGGCTACAATAAAATACTTGGGCCAAATACAAATGAATATCCCCCTCCCTACTCCGTAAATATATCACTTGCACAGCTTTTTGGAGGGGGCAGATTCCTTTCAGCTTATCTTATGTTTGCAGTTCTGTGCATGCTCGCTTCTTTGTCAACTTTCCTTCTGATAAGAAAACTTTATGGCATCCTTCCTGGATTCCTTGCAGGATTTGCAATGGTATTTTCAATGAGGGACATAATGACATATCTGTGGGGGCAGAGAGGGAGTGTAATTTCATTCACATTCATACCCATTGCAATCTATTCCTTCTATATGTTCCTTACTTCTCCAGAAAATGACAAGAAAAAGAAAGTTTATCTTTTTTCAACAATCTTTATTGTTGCAAGTCAATACATGTTCCATATCCAGGGGGCAGTTATTAGTATTGCTTCAATGGGTATATTCTTTTTGTTAATGTGGCTTAAGCAGAAAAAATTCCCCTTTAATTTCAAATCTTTGAAAACATCATGGAAGCCTTATGCTATTGCAGTATTCGTTTTTCTAGCTCTTATTACACCTTTCTTGATTATTTATCTTGGTCCTCAGGAAACTCATCCAATAAAATTCAACAATGTTGACAGGCTTTTTTCATGGTTTAAAGTCAGCGACCAGCCAGGTTATTCTCAGGGAAATGTTGAAGGATACCCTCTTATATATTTCACATTTTCATCAATTTACAGCTATTGGTACCTTCCACTTCTCATCCTTGGAATAATAATTATTCTCATAAAAAGAGAGTCCAGAGACCTTCTTATGCTTGCATGGCTTATAGCAATCTACATATTCATACATTTGGATGTGACAGGATATTTGAATTTGCAGAGGGCAGCAAGAATGCTGCTTGCTGAAACGGCTTTGTTTTATAGCCTGATATCAATAGGCATAGTTGGAGCAGCCTCATTTTTCGGCTCTGGAAAAAATTTAAGGCAGATATCAAAATACATAAAATACTCTCTTGCCATTGCATTTGTTGCAGTGTTCATATTTTCAAATGCAAAAGCTGCGTATGGGGTATTAAATGGTGCATACAGCCCGATTTTAAGACTCAATCCTTATCAGCTTGAAGTCTCTGACTGGATATCTTCAAATCTCCCAAAAGATGCAATGATTATTTCAAAAGGAACAATAACTTATCCTAAAATACGCTTCATGCTCGCAGTCTCACAAAGACATGTCGGAAACCAGATTCAATCACATATTAATTCAAATCTAGTTAGAACTGACCAGATTTATTATATGGTCGACTATTCAGATCTTGCTCTTTTGGGAAGGCAGGATGCTGCCCAGTCTCTTTTCGAATGGGAAAAATCTACATTTGCAAACAGCACACTCATTTACAATAAGAACAATATACACATATGGTATGGAAATATAACGGTGTTTACAAATGAATAAACTGAACAACACTAAAACAGAAAATAAAGATATCAATACGAGCAGTAATAACCTGGGAAGCATTTGGGCAGAAGAACATGCTGTCATAATAGCTTCAGCAGTAATTATTCTGATATCTTACATAATTTTCAGCTATGCAGGTGCAAAGACAATGGGTTTTTGGATAATGTTTTACATTATTCCTCCTTATTTTATTTTCAGGCATTTTGAGCTTGACAAGTTGGAATCATTTGTCTTTTCAGTGTTTGCAGGAGCAGGAGTTCTTCCAACTATTGTATTCTTCCTTAATTTCGTAATCCCGTCGCTAAGATGGTCTACTGTAATTGTTTTCATAGCAGAAGCACTGACTGCAGTTTATCTGCATGCAAAAAAGAAATAATCAAAATAAAATTTATCTGTTTTTGTTATTGCTTTCTGTGTTTTTTACTCTTTATTATTTAGTCCAAAATAAAATCCAACCAATATCAGAAGCAGTGGAAGAATGTAATGATACTTCAAATTCAACCCACTTAATCCCAAATAATAACTCGCAGTGCTGACAATGGCAAGTGAAAGTGCACTCCCTAGAACGATTCTCTCTGCAAATTCTGCTTTCTTCTCCATCACCAGTGTAATTGCATATCCTGGAACAATAAACATAGCGAACAGTGAAAATACGACTCTCAGTATAACCATAATGCTTTCATTGTAAAATATTATCTTGCCAAGCACAGCAGAAGCTATGAAAAGAATGCCAATAATTTTTATCTCTTTTTTTATTTCTTCAAATACTTCTTTCTTCAAGACAATCGACTCCTGGCTTTTCATTTTTCAGTATAACTGCAAGATCATTCTGATAAACAGGCTTTATCCATCCTGTTTTAATCATGTCATTCGCGACAATTATATTATATTGTGCAAGAACAGGCTGAACGCTCGCTTTGTCAAATACAACATAATCAAAACTGCATATATCATACACTCCAGGTGCATTGAAATTTTCATTTGATTTTTCACCACTATGCATTCCTAAGATAAATGCAGATTTCCTGTAAGGAAAGCCTGCTCCTGAATCTGTTGAAATTTCAGTATTATAATACCTCTTAACTGTTCTGTTCTGTATTGCATCAATTATATCAGTTTCAAATGCAAGAAAAGGCACTCTTTCTGCATTTCTCAATATTGCATCCTGGTTGTAAACATCGCCATACAGAAAAAATATTTTATCCTCACTGTTTGTGTTGTCCTGTATCCATTTAAAGGACTGCCATTCATTAAGATTCATAAGGCCTGGTGAATTTATTTTGGAGTAGGCAGGCAATGCTCCTCCTGAAGATACGAATCCCGAAAACAATAAAATAGCAGCAATGGAAACTCCGAAGATAACACTCTTTTTTCTGACTTTTAATAAATCAATTGCAATTAGAATCCCAAATCCAAAGAGTGCAGATAAATATATTGGCCAAAAAAATCTGCTTTGATATGCCCTGAAGTCAAATCCAAAATAATTGGCGTATCCGACAATCAATGCAAATGCTGATACAAGAAGCGGGATAAGATGCAGATTTTTTCCAATGTTTTCTTCCTTCTCTATTTTATTTTTTCCTGCTTTTTTCTCATTTTTCTTTGAGTATGTCATAACTGCAAAATAAACAACACCGAGCATCATAAAAAATAATACAAAATAACCAAAGTCCCCAAGCATAAGAATGGGAGTTCCTCCCCAGTTTGTTGTTATGTGAAATTCATAAGGCTGAGTTTTCATCCAGCTGTTGTAAAATATGAGTAGATAATATGCAGATACAGCCACTGCAAGAATCCCCCCATAAATAACATTTTTCAGTTCTTCAATAAATCTATTTTTTGTTATTAAAAGATAAACAAGATAAATTATAGTGAAAATCCCAAGAAAAACAAATTCAGAAGTGTGAGAAAGCATTACTCCTGTGAACAATATGCCGTAGACCAACCATCTATATTCTATGGCTGCGAGAGTCACGGCAAGGAAAAATGCTACGAGCAGATATTGTGCAGTAAGTGAAGGCCAGTGCCCCCACACAAATCCTATATAAGGTTTTTGTGAAAATAAAAGGAGCATAATCGGAAGAGATAATAGTGCAGCATCCCTGCTAAATTTTCTTATGAAAAAATACATTGTTACAGAAGCCATACCCGCAAAAAAGAATACTAAAAAATACAATCCATCATAAGTCTGCAGACCAGACATGTAAGAAAAAATTATTCCGGCATGGTAAATTATTGGAGGATAATAACCTACAACATCTTTATACCCCTTGACAATATAAAATGGCTCAAAATTATACCCCCCTTCATTTTTTATTCCCTCGACTCTTGTCTGGTGCTGAAAAGTGTCAGATGCAAGATACCCATAAGGAAAATCATGGCTTATTTTGTTGTCAAAAAGATTAGCACACCCAAGATAAAGAAATAGGAACAAAAAAAGGAATATATAAGCATACTCAAAGTTTGACACTGTTAATTTCATGCCAAACCCCTTTTTTTCTTTTTTGTCCATTTTATCAAACCAGATGAAAATTAAAAATCAATAGCCACTCAATGACTTCTTTCTTTTCAGTTCATTATTCTGAATTTAAGCAGGTATAATGCAGCCTTTATTCCGTCTTTCCAAGATATTTTTTTGCCTTCCTCATAGTCTCTGCATACATAATTTATGGGAACTTCATAAATCTTTACACCTTTCTTCAGGAGTTTTGCTGTTATTTCAGGCTCCATTCCAAATCCTTCAGCTTTCAGCTTCATTTTTTTCAGAATGGATGTTCTTACGAGTTTGTATCCCGTTTCCATATCTGTTATTGAAGAAAAATACATTATGTTTGTAATCATTGTTAGCATCTTGTTTCCAAAATAAAGAAACCTGTATTTCGGATTATGTTTTCCTGAAAATCTTGTGCCGTAAACAGCATTAGCTTTTCTTTTTACAAGCTCCCTCAAAAGAATTATTATCTCTTCAGGCCTATACTCAAGGTCAGCATCTTGAACTATACAATATTCTCCCGTTGCATTTGCAAGTGCAGTTCTTATTGCCATGCTCTTGCCGCCATTATTTTTATGGAAAATTACTTTTACATTAACACCTTTGTGTTTTTTTGCATTATTCCCATTATATCTCTTTAAAATCTCAGAAAGAATATCTGCTGTGCCGTCACTTGAACCATCATCAACAATTATTATCTCTTTTTCAAACTTTCCAGTATCAGCAGAAATAACTCTCCTGATTACTTCTCTTATAAATTTTCTCTCATTGTAAACAGGCATTAATATTGAAAGTTTCATTTTTTCTTTCCTTTATTTCTTCTTATCCATCGCTATTCATTACTCTCTTTTATTTTTTTATTTTTCTTTCTTCTTCCTTTGCTTAAAAATGCAAATTCATATATAAACCACATAATTATGAGGGCAAGTGTCACACTGGAAATCCATTTTCCTCTTATATAAGATTTTGGTTTGTATTCCAGAACAAGAATTCCTTTTTCACCGTTAAGCATTACGGCACTGTTTATTGCATTTATCTGCAGTATCCTTTTTTCATTTCCATTTATGCTTGCAGTCCAATCATCCGGAAACATGTAAAATTTCTCGTTTATCCCTAGCAAGCCTTTTTCACCATTAAGATTTATTTCAATTCTCTGCGGCTCATAAACCAAAGGATTTACAATAACTATTGTATCCTCATTCTCAGAATTCAGGGCTGAATCTAGCTTTGTTTGGTTAATAGAGTTTTCTCCTGCAAATATATTAGGAAGGAGAACTCCTCCACTGCTTTCATACTGTCCTAGCCTACCAGTGTTTTCCTGAACCAGCTCAGTATCAATCATTATTATTGCCTTGGCTCCTCCAAATTCCTTGCTATCCATTGAATCAAATTCTTCCTGTGAAGTCACTTCCAGTAAAACTGTTTTTTCAGGATTAAATTGATTGCTGAGTGCAAGGGAATAAGCTGTTTTGTCAACATTGCCTTTGTTCCCAAGAAGCATAATATAATTTTCTGCATTAAAGAATCTTGGAAGATAATTTTCATTTTTATAAAGATAAGGCCCGTCAGCTTCCCAACTTGTGCATATCTCACACTGGTCAAACTTTTTCACAAATGAAAATCCTGTTACATTCAATGGGTTGTCTATTATTATATATCTTACATTTAACATACTAAGAAGTTTCGGTAAGTTGTACGATTCAGCTATGTTAAGATACTGTATGTAATCATTTATCCATATGCCTCCTCCACCTTTTGTACTCTGTATGCCTTCATGAACGTAATAATGGTATCCTGAAGCCCCTATTATTGTTTTCTGGGCCATGTTATAAATCCTGAATAATTCTCCTGACTGTGCAGTTTCACTTCCAACATAATTCATAACTTCAAGATGCGAAAGTTGTTCTGTAAAACTTACTGACCTTGGTAAGCCTCTATCTGTTTTCCACTGCACAAGTACCATTTCTCCAAGAATGAGAACAACAACAATAGAAAACACAATCCATTTTCCTGTCTTGTCAGGACTTAAATTCAATCCCTTGAAACTTTTCAGTTTCTTCAGCATATTCTCATAGCCATAAGCTGCAAGTATTGATGCACTGAAAACAAAAAATATCAATGCCCTTTCAATATTCCTCATTTGATGGAATCCCGGAACATAATTGTAAAATATATTCTGAAAAAAACTGCTTCCAATAAGCAAAAAAGCCAGTATCCCAACCAGCCAGAAATAAATTACATTTCTGTTTTTTATTGAGTAAAGCGAAAACAGGACAAGAACAACTCCTATTATCCCAATTTTCATAAATCCTGGATGTGCAAAAGGAACAAAATCATCAGGTGTGAGCCAGTTTTCTGTTCCAATAAATTCACTGAACTGCACCTCAGCAGCTCTGCTTGATATTTTTACAAATGAAAGTGTTGGAAGAAGTTTTATAGCGCTTATGCCCAAAATAATCGCAAGTATTATTGAAGCAACAATAACGGTTCTTTTAATCTTGTTTTTAAATCCCTTGCCGATGAGATTGAATACGAGAAATCCCCACACAATTACATTTGCATAAAGGAAAAATATTATTCCCCCTCCAAGAACCTGAAGTCCAAGCATTAATCCGGAAAAAATAGAATTTCTCACAACTCCTTTCCAGCTTTCGTGTTTTATAGCCTTCACTGCAAACAATACTGCAAATGGTATAAGAGCATAACTTTCAAGTATGTTTATATGTCCTGTTACTACAAAGGTGAGCATGAATCCATTGAACATGTAAACTATAGAAGAAATGAATGCAGCTTCTGGATTATCTTTGAAATAATCTACCAGAAGAAACATTCCAAGTCCTGCAAGAAAAAAATAGAAGATAACCGATAAATTTATTGCAAGATATATATTTCTGAAAATAACTATGAACACAAAAACCAAATCAAACATTGGCTCTTCAGGAACTGCAAGAAGCGGATGACCTCCATAAAAATAAGGGCTCCACATCGGCAGATCTTTATAGTTCTGCCACATTTCCATTCTGCTGTAAGAGTTAAACTCCATATTTGAAATGTAATGTATGTTATCAAGAAGATTTGTTGTGCTTATTAGACTGTTAAAAAATATCAGACTAAATAAAAAGAGTAAAATTACATAAAACCACTTTCTTTTTTTTGAATCTTTAAAAAATTCAGAGATATCTTTTACTGCCATCTTTCTCCTGCCATAATCCGAGGGCCTCATGGGTCCAGCTGAATGTTCCTTTTTTCTCATTCACAAGCTTTTCAGCAATAGAAATAAATTTCTGCCCGACATTTTCTCCATAAAGCGGTTTCTGTGTCTTTGCAAGCTTCCTAAGCTCCGAATTGCTTATTGCATACATAACAGAATCTGCAAGGAAATCTCCCGATATCGGAGGAGCAAGAACATTTCCTTTTGACTGCATGACTGTTTCAGGCCTGTCAGTTGAGAATCTGCATGTTATAGTCTGCTTTTTCATGGTATTCATATCTTCCTGAACTCCGCCGGAGTCAGTCAATGCAGCAAGGCAGTGCTCTGAATTGAAAAATTCAGTAACATGCCCATATTCAGGCCACAAATCAGTAAACAGGAAGTTCTCCTTATTCTTTTCCATCATCACAT
>Ga0210019_1005527_pt1 | contig 10505 bp, 9 predicted proteins | sample CryGeyCG2114_020_2_FD_183969 | JGI IMG/M metagenome (GOLD analysis project Ga0210019, IMG submission 183969) | Groundwater microbial communities from aquifer - Crystal Geyser CG11_big_fil_rev_8/21/14_0.20 (SPAdes) (version 2) | ecosystem: Environmental > Aquatic > Deep subsurface > Groundwater ...
GCTTGAAACTATTAGAATATTATATAAAATAGCCTGTGCTGTTTCAAAACTAGCGGGTGTCGTATAATGGCTATTACCACAGCCTTCCAAGCTGTTGATACGGGTTCGATTCCCGTCACCCGCTCCATTCGAGAAATTGCGATTTTTTGGCCGCCGCAGACCACGGAAAACCCAGTTGGCAAGCCACCTTTTGCCCCGTGAGCCGGAAGTTCGAGCCGATTTTTTGCAGAAACTTTCGTTTCTCTTCTAAATTTTCAGTATCCGCTACGCGGATGGCTTGGTGAGCCGAAATAATCCATTCGCGAAAGAGTTCGAGCCAATGAAGTCCTCCTCCGCCGTTTTCTTTTAAATTCTCTTTTATTTCTATTTTTCTATTGAGCATTTTTTCTTTGGCTTTCGTATATTCTTCATTTGAAATTGTTTGTTCCAAATAAGCATCTAAAAGACGCATTTGTTTTTCTTCTAAAGTTTTAAGCTCTTGTTTTAGAGGTGCGGCGGAAGAGGACGAGGAAGTTTGTGCTTCTCTATAATCCTTCTCCCATTGTTTCAACATCTCATCTTTCCAACTTTCGCGAATGGAAACCTCTCTAAAAAGCTCTTTTAATTGAGCTACCAGCTTTCTTTCTTCGAGATACTTTTGATGACACACCCGATTCTTTTTGGTGCAGCGGTAGTAGATATAAGTGCGGCCGGACGGTTTGATTTTCTTTTCAGCAGTAACCGCCCGTCCGCACTCTCCACATGTAAAGATTCCCCGAAAAGCAAAAGCCTCAATTTCTTTTGCTTTTCGGGGCTTACCTCTAGCCTCTACTATCCGCTGCACCATATCAAAGAGCTTTTTAGAGATAATTGGCTCATGGCTTCCCTGGTAAAGCTCTCCTTTATGTTTAAAAACTCCATAATAAAACGGATTTCTCAGCATACAATCAATTTTTGAAATGTGGAGAGCTTTACCGGTTCTTCTGCTCACCAAGCCCAAAGAAAGCGACAATTTTTGTAAATCTTCCAGTGTTTTCTCACCAGTGGCATACGCCAAAAACATTTTTTTAACTGCCGGCCATCGCTCCGGATCTTTAACCAATGTATGATTTCTTAATTCATTCAAATAACCGACCGGAGCGAGGCCGGGCATTTCTCCACGTCTTAGTTTTTGGCGTATGCCACGTTTAATATTCTCCGAGAGATTATCAATGTAATATTTACTTTGCCCAAAAGCGATATTGAGCATGAATTTGCCCTGCGGAGTGCTGTCAAACCAAAAGGTAGGGAATTTTAGCGATGTAATTTGTTCCTTATCTACAAGATAAATAATCTTGCCTCCATCAATACTATTTCTAGCCAGCCTGTCAGGATGCCACGCTAAAATTCCCACATTTCCCAATGATTCTATTTCTTTGATCATGCTGTTAAATATTGGTCTGCCTGGAGCCTTAGCTGTTTTGCTTTCCACAAATTCTTTTATTACTTCCAGATTTTCTTTTCGGGCAAATTCATGCAACTCAGTTACCTGTGCTTCTATTGAAAGCACTTGCCTGTCATCTTCATCTGTTGATTTTCTGGCGTAAAGAAAATATTTCATAAGCATTAAGTGGTTATCGCTTTTGGGCAAAGCCGCGCTACGCGCGGAAAATTGTCGCTTTCTTTCTGAAAATTTAGAAGTTTCGCCTTCGGCGAAATGCAAAAAATCGGCTGTACAACATCCGTTGTACTTTGCGCTTCGCGCAAACGAACTTCAGGCTCACGGGGCAAAAGGTGGCTTGCCAACTGGGTTTTCCGTGGTCTGCGGCGGCCAAAAAATCGCAATTTCTCGAATGGAGCTGCCTTTATGAAGAAGTTAGAACCTATTTCAAAGAGAAACATGGAGGCTAGCCTCCATGAAAATTTTGCAAAATCCTGACGCTCTTGGCCGCGCCGCCCGCCCGCGAACCTCGGGCGGCGCGTGAAAGAACACCGTGCAAATCCAAAGGAAAGAAGGGCGGGAAGGCAAAAATTCCTCCCCCAGACCCCCTCCTTTTTGCCTTCCCGCCTAAAAGAGCCGCCTTTTTCGGGGCGGTTAGTTTTTCGTAATTGACGGATAGGTGTAGTTCGCATAAACTATCTCTAGTAAAACTAAAAAATAAATATATACAATAGTGGTAGTAAAATTTTACTAATTAAGAATGAGAAAGTCAAAAGATTTACCGATAATAGCAAGAAACATTAAGAAATATCGTGCTAGATTAGGTATTTCACAGGACAAACTTTCCAAATTAGCTGACATCACTTTTCATACAATTACAAAAATAGAATCTGGATCTACACCAAATCCGGGAATTGAAACTGTAATGAAAATTGCAAAGGCTTTGGGCGTGACTGTCAACGATTTATTAGAATAATACCTTGATGGGTGAGCGCATACTCACCTATAATGTAATTACTTTTCATTAGTACAATATGTTAAATAAAACTCAAGCAAAAGCCAAAATTAGAGAATTAATCCAAAACTTTACTGATAATGAAGAGAGTTATCTTAAGGCCGATTATAATGAAACACTGTTAAGAAATGATTTTTTAAATCCATTTTTTCAGGCACTTGGCTGGGATATTCACAACAACGAAGGGAAGCCAACAAACCAAAGAGAAGTTATATTAGAAGAAGGATTAAAGGCCAATGTGTCATCAAATACAAAGAAACCTGATTATACATTTCGTTTATTTGCTGAACGTAAATTCTTTTTGGAAGCAAAAAAGCCTAGCGTTAATATAGAAACCAATGATGAAACAGCTAGGCAAGTACGAAGATATGGATTTACAGGTAAGTTAAAAATATCTGTTTTATCGAATTTTAAGAATTTAGCAATTTATGATTGCTCAATTAAAGTCGACCGCGACGATGGGGTTAGAAAATCCTTGGTAAAAACATATCACTACAGTGAATATGAAGAAAAGTTTGATGAAATTTATGAGTATTTAAGTAAGGAAACTGTATATAGTGGGAAATTTGATGAAATATGGTCACACATAGAAGATAAACTAAAATATTTTAGTGTAGACGACTTATTTTTGCAGCAAATAAATGAATGGCGATTACTTTTGGGGCAAGACATTTACAATTTTAAGCCTGATATACCAGAAGAATATTTAAATGATTTGGTCCAAAGTTATTTGAACAGCATTATCTTCCTTAGAGTTTGTGAAGATAGGAATTTAGAAGAATATCAAACGCTCCTTCAATTCGCGACAAATGAAGATTTCGAGGCATTAATCTTGAAATTTCACGCAGCAGATAAAAAATATAATTCAGGACTTTTTGATCAAGAATTCCAGGAGGAAATTATTAAAAATAATAGGTCTATTTTTTGGAAAATCATTAAACAGCTTTACTATCCAGAAAGTCCTTATTCGTTTTCAGTTTTTGCATCAGATATTCTTGGGAATATTTATGAAATTTTCTTGTCTGAAAAATTAAAAATTGAAAATGGTAAGATATCTTTGGAGAAAAAGCCGGATCATGCAGATCGAGATATAATCACAACTCCAACAAATATCATTCACGATCTCATTGAGGAAACAGTAATCCCGTTTTGCCAAGGCAGAAGTGATGAAGAGATTCTAAATTCAAAGTTTGCCGATATTGCCTGTGGCTCTGGAGCTTTTTTGTTGGAAACTTATCAGATATTAAACGATCTTTTAATAGACTATTATTTGAAAAATGATCGTTCGAAACTAATACAAACATCCGTTGATAGTTATAAATTACCTTTTGATATAAAAAAGAAGGTTTTAGTTAATTGCATATTTGGAATTGATAAAGATTTTAATGCAGTGCAAGCATCAAAATTTGGTCTACTATTGAAACTTTTGGAAGAAGAGACCGATAAGACTATCCCCTCTGACAAACCAATTCTTCCAGCTTTAAACAATAATATACATTACGGAAATTCTCTTCTTTCAAGCGCAGACGTTAAGGAAGACCTCCGCAATAAAATCAATCCATACGATTTTGAAGAAAAATATGATGTAATTTTAGGCAATCCTCCTTACATGAAGTCTGAGGATATGAAAAATATCACTCCTCAAGAATTGCCATTATATAGAAAAACTTATAATTCTGCATATAAACAGTTTGATAAATATTTTCTTTTTCTAGAGCGCGGGAAAAATCTCTTAAAGGATAATGGATATCTCGGGTATATTCTTCCAAGTAAATTTACAAAAGTTGGTGCAGGGAAAGAATTAAGAAAGCTATTAAAAGATTCTAGAAACATTCTTACTATAATTTCATTTGGCGCACATCAGGTTTTTAATGACAAAACGACATACACTTGTTTATTGGTATTAAATAAAGGCAAACACGAAACCTTTGATTACCTAGAGGTTAAAGATTTTACAAAATGGAAAGTAAAAGAATACGAAAAAAAAGATTTTGAGTCTGTAAACACGTATGAATTGGATGATGAAGTGTGGATATTGGTTCCAGCTGACCTAAAAAAGGCATACAAAAAGATTAACAAATTAAGTATATCTTTGGATGAGCTCATAGGAGAAGAAAATATTTTCAATGGAATACAAACAAGTGCCAATAATATTTATGTTCATAAAACAGAAAAGGAAGATTCTAAATATTACTTTTTTAATAAAGACGGAATACAGTACAAAATTGAAAAGGAATTGACTCGCCCTTATTTTCAAACATCTTCTGGCAAAGATAATCTTTATACTTATCGCCCATTTCAGCCAAATAGCATAGTTATTTATCCTTACAAAAAAAATAAAAATGAACTTGAGTTAGTAGATATAAATGAAATTAAGCACAGTTATCCATTTGCATACGAATATCTGTTAAAACATAAAGTTGATTTAGGGAAAAGGGACATAAAACCAGAGCCAAAAACACAGGATGAGTGGTACAGATATGGAAGGCATCAAAGCTTAGAGAAATGCGAGGTAGAAGAAAAAATAGTAGTTGGCGTATTATCAGCTGGAGGAAAATATGCAATTGATTATAATAAAACATTGTTATCATCAGGTGGGACAGCAGGATATTGTGTTATTACTCTCCCCGAGAATTTCCAATATTCGATTTATTACATACAAGCTTTACTTAGTTCTAAATATATCGAATGGTATTCTTCCTTAATTGGAGAAATTTTCCGTGGAGGATATATAGCCAGAGGCACTAAAGTCCTAAAAAAATTACCTATAAGAAAAATTGATTTTACTAATAAAAATGAGAAAACATTGCATGATCAAATTGCGAAAACCCAAAAAGAGTTAATTAAATTACAAGGCAGTATAGACAGGAGCTCTAATGATCGAGAATTGGAGCCACTCAAAAGACAATTTAGCCAGAAAAAAAGCGGGTTAGATGAATCATTGAAAGATTTATTCCAATTGGGAGAAGACGACCAAAATATTCCATTAATCTCAGAAATGTATGCAACTAATTAAGGATGCCTCAGCAGAAAAATTAAGAGGAGGATTTTATACTCCAGAACCAATAGCCGATTTTATACTTAAATGGGCATTCAATGGTAAGCATGGACAAGATGTTCTTGAACCCAGTTGTGGTGATGGTGTTTTCTTGGAAAGAATGGGAATAAATAAACATCCATACAAGACGATTACAGCAATTGAGCTTGACGCAGAAGAAGCAAAAAAGACAGCTAATTTAAACTTAAAATTTACAGAAATAATTAATGATGATTTTCATAACTATTTCAATACCACAAAAAGAAAATTTGATATTGTCGTAGGGAATCCTCCTTACATTCGTTTCCAATATTTAGATGGGGAACAACAAAAAGAAGCTAGTAAGGTTTTTGATAAAGCCGGGCTAAAATACTCCAAGCTCACAAATGCATGGGTTTCATTTGTAGTTGCTTCAGCAATGCTCTTGAAAGAAAATGGAAAAATAGGATTTGTTTTACCAGCAGAGCTGTTACAGGTTACATACGCAAAAACTCTTCGTAATTATTTAGCTCATTCTTTTAACAAAATTAATATCATTTCATTTCAGCAATTAGTTTTTCCTGAAATCCAACAAGAAGTAGTTCTATTGCTATGTGAAAAAAATGATAGCAAAAAACATTCCATAGAACATTTGGAGTTGGAAGGCATTGATGATTTGAAAAAAGTAGATTTTGATTTATTACGAAGCCCTAAAAAACAAATTGATTTTAAAAACAATAAATGGACTTTCTATTTTCTGGACCAAGAAGAAATTGATTTCCTTGAGGGATTAACCAATTCTCAAAGAATCCCACGCTTAAAAGATTTTGCTAACGTAGAAGTCGGGATAACAACTGGAGGCAATGATTTTTTCACAGTACCAAAATCGATAATAGACGAATATAATTTAAAAGATTACGCAAAGCCACTAGTTGGTAGAAGTGTGCAGGTAAATAGTATGATTTTTACAGAAAAAGACTGGCAATTTAATAGAGATAATGAAGCCAAAGCTCATTTGCTGATTTTTTCTAGACTTCAAAATTTAAAACGAAATCATAGAGCAATTAAGTATTTAAAATATGGGGAATCCCAAAATATACACAACGGCTACAAATGCCGGATTAGAGATGAATGGCAAATTGTTCCATCAATAAAGATCTCTGATGCACTTTTCATAAGACGAAATCATTTATTTCCAAAGTTGATTGATAACATAGCCAAGGCATATACAACAGATACTATGCACAGAGTTTTTTTGAAGAATAAAGTAAACAAAAAAGCTTTTATAGCCAGTTATTATAACTCTTTATCATTTGCATTTGCCGAAATAGTTGGTCGTAGTTATGGTGGCGGAGTACTAGAGTTAATGCCCAATGAAACAGAAGAAATATTGCTTCCCTATAAGGTGAAAAATGGCGAACTTTTAGACAAAATGGATAAAATGATGAGAAAAAAGGTGAATATAGATGAAATTCTGAAATACTCTGACGAAATTATATTGCGTGAAGGATTTGGATTAAGCTCGAAGGAGATAAAAATGGCCAATAATATTTGGAAAAAACTTTCAGCAAGAAGACTTAACAGAAAGTAATGTATATAACTGCCTCAAAACTCTACGACTACCTTCAATGCAAACATCGAGTTTGGCGTGACATTTATGGTCCTCAAGAAGAAAAAATCAAAGAGACAAACCCTTTTGTAGAGTTACTCTGGCAAAAAGGCGTTCAGCATGAGGAAAGGATAATGAGGAAGATCGGAGAAATTGCAGACATTTCCGAAGGATCATTAGATGAGAGATTTCAAAAAACACTCGAAGCAATGAAGACTGGAACTCCGCTCATTTATCAAGGAGTTTTAAGGCATGAGAATTTACTGGGTATTCCAGATTTACTAAAGCGACTGCCTGACGGAAACTACATAGCAATAGACATTAAATCCGGTCGTGGGATAGACGGAGTCGACGAGGACGAAGGAGAAGAAGGAAAACCTAAAAAACACTATGCTGTACAGCTTTGTTTGTATACTGAGCTTCTGAATATTTTAGGCTTTTCAAATCTAAAAAGAGCCAAGATCATCGATATTCATGGCAGCGAGGTTGATTATGATTTAACAGCACCACAAGGGCCAAGAACACCTCAAACTTGGTGGGAATTTTACGAACAGATAAAAAAACATGTTGAGTTTCTGATGAAGAATGAATATAAAAACAAGCCTGCAGTGGCAGGAGTTTGTAAACTTTGCCCTTGGTATAGCAGTTGTAAAAAGTGGTGTGTTGAAAACCACGATCTATCGAATATTTTTTATTTGGGGCGTAGTGTCCGTAATGTTCTTAATGAAGATTTACTTGTAGATAAAATCGAGGACTTTTTGGATATTGATGTCGAAAACCTTATGAAAGAAAAGAAAAAAGATAAAAACTTTCTGAAAGGCCTTGCTGAAACAAGCCTTAATAAATTTTTAAGGCGAGCGGATATTCTGACAAATACTAAAAAGCCAGTCATCTACGAGGCAGTATCATTTCCAGTAGTAAGCTATGAGCTATTTTTTGATATTGAAGACGACCCGACACAGGAATTTGTTTATATGCACGGAGTTTATGAACGGAATAACGGAAAAGAGAGGTATTTAGACTTCACAGCAAAAGAAATTAACGACAAAGCGGAAAAAGAGGCATGGGTAAAATTTTGGGATTACATTAAATCATTGCCGAAAGATGATTTTGCTGTTTACTATTATTCGCACCACGAAAAAACCACTTATAAAAAATTACAGAAACAATATCCAGATGTTATTTCAACGGAGGAAGTGGAGGCATTTTTTGATAATCCAAACGTCATCGACTTGTATAAAATAGTTCTGAAACAGACTGATTGGCCTGTTGGTAGCTACTCCCTCAAAGCATTAGCAACATTTTTGGGATTTAGCTGGAGAGATGAAACCCCATCTGGAGCTTTATCGATTCAATGGTTCAACGAATATATTGAGAGTGGCGAAGAGAAGATTTTGGAAAGGATTTTGCTTTACAATGAGGATGACTGTAAGGCGACCATGATTTTAAAGGATGGAATTCAAAAATTAAACTCAGAATAATAACCAAAAACCCCCGGATCAGAGACAGGGGCTTTTGATTTCAACTCTATTCCGATATTCTATTTACATTCAGGTAAAGACAGAAGATTGTTAGGTTCGTCACCGTCAGCTTCTGTTTTTACATATTTGTTGCCATAACGGCTGGTAGCAGTTATGACCTTCACCTTATCACCACCAACGTTCACATAGAAAGAATGTGTTCCAGCATCGATCATACTGATTACTTCCTTTTGAGTTCGCTTCCAAGTCCCTCCACTGCTGGTTGTGCCACCAAGATGGGTGATTCTCTCGTAAGGATTCTCTCGATCATCCTTGCTTATACATGTAATTCTGTTCATTGTTCTAAAATTAAAAATTAAATAAATAGCTTGTGAAGGCAAGATCGGCTATGGAGGGATCAATATTCTCATGTTGGATAGTTAAGTAATACCATAAAAACAGGTGTATATTAATCCATGGGTTAAAGTTAGTCAATACCTAAATTTTTTTTTAAAATCTTGTATAAACTTCATCAACATGATAAACTCAGAGCGTATTAACCCAATTTTATGAATATTGAAGACCGGTTCCGAGAATTACGGAAACAAAAATCAATGACATTGAATGATGTACGAAATGAATTAATAAAGAAATTTGGTGAAGATGAAACACTGTCTGTGCCTTATTTGTCAGAGGTAGAGAGGGGAAAATCAACCCCATCAATTAAAACATTAAAGAAAATAGCAGAAGCGTTTGACGTTTCTCTATATGATTTTTTGTCTGGAGTAGAGTGGGAGGAGCAAAATATTGATGAAAAAATTAAAGCCCTTCCGAATAAGTCTCAATCTGCCTTTAGGGAGTTTTTAGAAATGGTTAAAAGCATGGATGGTATAGAATTAGATAATTATTGGGTAAATACCCTTTTAAGAATTGAATACAGAGGGCGACAACCTGAAACGAAAATGGGTTGGCATGACATTTATAGGGCGTTAAAAAATTCACTGAATGATAAAAATTGATCCAGAAGTAGAAGTAATTGATCTCGTTAGGAGAGTGCAAAATAAATTTGAATCCGGCCTAACAAAGCAAGATCTTGCATATAAGATATGCCAGGAATTTGGAGTAAAGATACAATATGATTGTATAACCAATGATTCAGATGGTTATTATGTGAGTGAAACCAATTCTATCACTTTAAACAAAAATTGCACTTATAAACCTAGAATCTTATTCACTTTGTTTCACGAGATAATACACTTTCTAATTGAAAAAGAAGGCGCAACGATAATCGAATTATTAACCGATCATTCAAGAGGAACTTATAACTATTCCTTAGAAAAATTATGTGACCTTGGGGCATCAGAATTTTTGCTACCACAGGAAGAACTTGAAGGAGTATTGGAAGAAGAAATTGACATTGAGTCATTTAAAAAATTATTAAACGACACTAGGCAAATATCTGCCCCAGCAATTGCAAGAAAGCTTGCATATTTAAGTCATTATTCTGCCGTTTTTATTATCTGCGGAAAAAAGTTATTAAACATACCAATAGGTGGTTTATTAGAAGAGGATGAGAAGACTTGGGAGAATTTAGCAATCGAGTATGCTTTTAGCACTCCATCTTTTAATTATAGTTTGAAAAGATTTCATCCTATTCCAGAAACTCACCTGCTTCAACAAGCATTTAATAACAAAGAAGGTTATAAAGGAGAGGATTTTTTCCCATTTAGTAACCCTAAAACCAAATGGAAATGTTATATTGATTGTTTTTTATATGGAGATAGAATATACGGAATACTTTATAAAAGCAGACCAATAAATAATGAAAATCAACTTAGTTTATTATGATGGCAAATGGAATTGTTTCAAAACTAGTTAAGGACTCTCTGAAAAAAGCACCTCATGCGGTAGCGTAAGTAAATTTGGGCAATTTTATAATTTTCTCTGTTGTAAGCACCTATTTTTTGGTGCTTTTTCTTCGTTTTCTTGCCGTTTGGGTACAGTTA
>Ga0210019_1005529_pt1 | contig 10498 bp, 9 predicted proteins | sample CryGeyCG2114_020_2_FD_183969 | JGI IMG/M metagenome (GOLD analysis project Ga0210019, IMG submission 183969) | Groundwater microbial communities from aquifer - Crystal Geyser CG11_big_fil_rev_8/21/14_0.20 (SPAdes) (version 2) | ecosystem: Environmental > Aquatic > Deep subsurface > Groundwater ...
GATTTGATTTCTGGATTCCCGCCTGCGCGGGAATGACGTGCGGTGTTTAAATCCGGGGAATTCGATCTGGATCGGGGGTACAATCTGTCACGGCGAATTCCTTTCTTTGAGTTGTCGCTCAGCCTTATTTTAAAGGAGAGCTTTGCGTAAGTCGAAAGCACCAGTTATTTTTATTTTTTGACGAACTTATTGACAAGGCAAACCCCCTACAAGGTCGTCTTCGCGAGCCGCCGTAGGCGGCGTGGCCGTGGTATCCCCTTCATTAACATTCGTGCCCTGCAAGGGTAGATCCAGATTTTCCCTGGATTGCTTCACTACGTTCGCAACGACGAGTTATGCAAAGCTCTCATTTTAAAGGCTTGAAAGGTTTTCGCCATCTTTTGTTCATGAAATATGCGGGCTAATGGGTCTATCGTTGAACGTAATGCGTCTTCCAGTCTATCCGGGCTGGATTTTTATAGGTTGGAATCGTAAAAAGCGTGTAACTCTGTCTCGCTCAGGTCTCCCGCAGGGCCATCATAAATGACTCGTCCTTCGCTTAAGGCAAGTATTCTGGAGCCGAATTCCCGCGCCAGTGCGGGCAGGTGCAGGTTGCACAACAGGGTCACGCCATCTTTTTCATTAAACTCCGTCAACAGTTCCATGATCTGCCTTGATGAAGCAGGGTCCAGGCTGGAGACCGGTTCATCGGCGAGAATCAGTTCTGGCCCCTGCAGAAGGGCGCGGGCCAGTCCCACCCGTTGCTGTTGTCCGCCGCTGAGTTCTTCCGACCTGTGTGAGGCTTTGTCGGCAAGGCCAAGCCGATCAAGAACCTGACTCGAACGCGCCACATCCTCGTCCGAAAAACAGTTCATGATAGAGGCAATGGATGAGTTCCAGCCCAGCCGACCCATCAGGGCATTGGCTTGAACCGAGTAGCGGGGAATGAGGTTGTACTGCTGAAAAATCATCCCCATCTTTTTCCTTAACTCCCTCAATCGTCCCTTGGAAGCGCCGGTAACTTCTTCGCCATCCAGAAAAACTTTGCCTGAGGTGGGTTCCACAATGCGGTTGATGCATCGCATGAGTGTCGATTTCCCCGAACCACTTTTACCCAGCACCACCACAAACTCTCCCGGCTCAATAGAGAAGGAAACCTCGCGCAGAGCGGCGGTGCCGTTACCATAGGTTTTACTGAGCCCTTCAATTTTCAACATTGCGGTCACAGCTTCGGGTCACTCAGGTTCAAATTCAATAATCGCCCCGCTTCCCGAACCGGGTCAAACAAACCATCGAGATCGGTGAATCCGCTGATGCCATATAATTTCTTAAGAATCTTACTGCCCTTGGGGGAACGCGATACTTTTTTGAGACCCTCACGAATTTTCAGTTTCAAATTTTCAGGGAGTTCCTTGCGGACAGAGACCGTATCGTTGGGAATTTCTTTGGTGTAGGCAATCACCTTGACCTTATCAAACACATCGGGAAAACTTTTGGCCACGGCTGAACGGGAACCATCATAAGCCGCCCCGCCATCGACCTCCCCCTTGTATATGGAAAGAACCACGGCATTATGCGAGCCTGCAAAAACACTTTTTTTGAAAAAATGTTCCGGGTCAAACCCTTGTGAGAGCAGAAGAGCTTTAGGATATAAATGCCCTGATGTGGAAGCAGGGTCGACGAAGGCAAATTGCTTTCCCTTTAGTCCTGCAAGATCCTGAATGCCGCTATCAGCACGCACCATGATCTGGCCCCGGTAAAAAGGACTGCCAAATCTTTGCACCACCAGCAAAAGTTCCACTCCATATTTATCATGCGCCAGAACATAGCTGAAAGTTGCCAGCCAGCCGACATCCACCTTGCCAGCACCCATCGCCTCAATGACCGCCGCATAACTGGTCGCAACTGAGGTTTTGAAATGCAGTCCCGTATCCTTGTGCAACAGATGCCCTATTTCCTGACCGCCTTTCAGGATTACCTGTGTGTCTCCGGAAGGCACAAACATCATTCGAAGCGGATTTTCAGCACTGCCTAAGGTTTGCGCCCCGGCAGAGAAAGGGAGCCAGAACAGAAGGAAAATTTGTAATAACACGGGAACCCGGCAGATAGACAAAGAAGACTCCGGAGAAAATTCAAGTCGAGTTCATTATAGCCGCCCGATCCGGAAAAAACGGCATAAAAAAAGGGGGTAAACCGCTTTGCGGCTTACCCCCTTTTAGCAAGAACCAAACTTATTTTACAAATGTGCTACGGATGTATTTAACAACATCCCAAATTTCATTGTCTTTCAGAGTTTTACCATGAGCCACCATGCCCGTACCGGCAGAGCCGTTTTTGATGATGTGGAACATCTGACCTGCTGAAACATCTTTCATGGTTTCCGCGCAGGTGAAGTTACGCGGGCTGGGTTTCAAAGCTTTACCCAGTTTGCCGCCACCATCGCCAGCATCACCATGACACATTTTACAAGCCATCGGCTTGGCAGTTTTAGTGTAGATTTTTTCACCGTTGGCCGCATCAGCCTTCCCGGTATCATCTTTGCCAGCAACGCCACCTGGAGCCGCTTTGGTTTTGCGCGGTTGTGGACACTGCCCCCCCGCAAACGAAGAACTCACTGCAACCAAGCTGAAAATAACCAACACACTCAGTATCAAAGCCTTTTTCATCTAACAATCTCCTCTTAAATAGTGAATTAAACCTGAAATTTTCACTCCAAACTTAAAATTGGGTCTGACTTTCGAATTTATCACCAGTCCGGGTTAAGGCTCCAAAAAGACGAAACCCTTTGAAAGATAAAGCCTCAAACCCATTTTGACTGGGTTGCTTCCGCAACCATCTGCAGTGCGAAAAAAGAGCATCGCATTATAGTCCATTCCAATACCCTGTCAACAGAAAATTCCCTGACTAATAAAGGTGAGGAACACACATCGCCATTCACCAAAAATTCGATTCTTTTCCCTCTGGTTCCAGGTCAGTTATCAGGCACTTTACTCCCCAACCTTCCAAATCTATAATCCATTGAGAAAGCGGTAGATTAATTGTTTTTGGATCACTGAGCTTCTCTCCACCAGGGCAATTTTTCTTGATAGCCCTGCCTGAATCACGTATGATCTGATTATCATAAAGAATTCAGACGTTCTTAATAGAGTTTTAGGATTCTAATAGTTCCTGGAATTCGACTACTGCAACAGTAGCCCGGAAAGGGGCATCAAAACGATCTGTTTTGCGAGGGCCTTCCTTTCGACTAAGGCTCGAAACCATTACGTTTAAAGGTCCTCATAATAAAATCCCCCCCATACATAAGTGTTCTCCCTGCTTTTCACCATTGAGGAGCGCTGGGGGCTCTTATGGCCCGATGAGTCGGAGCGGGATTTCTGGGTTATTAAAACCTGCTAAATATCAGTAGGTTACTAAATATTAATTGTTTCAAGTGGAGGTGCCTGATGAATTTATTATTTAAACACCTCAGTCCAGATAAGAAAAAACCCAGGTATTTAACCAAACTAGACCAGATCCCCCAACTGACTGAATCTGAAAAACAGAAACTTCAAAAAGTTAACGATAAATTTGTATTCCGTACCAACGATTATTACCAGGCCCTGATTAACTGGGACGACCCGAATGACCCGATCAAAAGAATCATCATGCCCGATGTCCAGGAACTCAACGAATGGGGCGAACTGGATGCATCCAATGAGGAAAAATACACCAAAGTCCGTGGCCTGGAACATAAATACACCTCCACGGCTCTCCTTTTAGTCAACGAGGTTTGCGCCGCCTACTGCCGGTTTTGTTTTCGGAAACGCCTGTTCATGAACGAAAACGACGAAGTGACCAAAGATATCTCTGAAGGGTTGAAATACATCAGAAACCACAAAGAAATCAACAATGTGCTACTGACCGGGGGCGATCCTCTGGTCCTGTCCACCAGCAAGTTGGAACCCATCATAAAGCAACTTCGCGAGATCGACCATGTCCAGATTATCCGTATAGGAAGCAAGGTTCCGGCTTTCAATCCTTTCAGAATTTTGGACGACCCGTCTTTGCTGGAAATGTTCAAAACCTATAGCACAAACGAAAAGAAAATCTACGTCATGGCACATTTCAATCACCCGCGAGAGCTCACGTCGGAAGCCATTGAGGGGCTGAACCTGCTGATGAAATCAGGAGTTTCGCTGGTTAACCAGACCCCTCTGGTACAAGGAGTCAACGACGACCCCGAAGTACTTGCGGATTTGTTTTCCAGGCTTTCATATATCGGTATTCCTCCTTATTATGTCTTTTTATGCCGTCCAACTCTTGGCAATGAAACCTATTCTGTACCGATTGAGCGTGGCTACGAAATATTTGAAAGATCCAGAACCCTTTGCTCAGGCCTGGCCAAACGTGCCCGCCTTGTCATGTCGCATGAAACCGGAAAAGTGGAAGTGGTGGGAATGACCGAAGACCAGATTTTCTTCAAATATGCCCGGTCCGCGGAAAAAGATAACAATGCCCGTTTCCTGGCTTTCTACAGAAACCCTGATGCCCGCTGGTTTGATGATTACAAAGAAGCGCTAGAGGAGTTTTCCTTGTTTTCCGAAACTGCTAAAACTGGTTGCACCTGAAACAGGAATACTGCAACCTTCCTTTCTAAAGAACCTAACCCTAAATTCATTTTTTAAAGATGGATGCCCCCCTATTTTTTCTAATCATGCTGGCATTTCTGAGTGTCGGAAGCAGGGTCACCAGAAAATTCTGGCACTTGAACTTTACCGGCCCGATTGAGGCGTTTGTTTTCGCCTCTGCCTTAGGTTCGATCATCACATCGGCATTGATAACCAGTCTGGCATTTATCGGCCAAGTCTCCCCTTCAACATGCTGGGCCGTGCTGGCCATCCTGCTTGCCTCGGGGTTAGGTTCTCTAAGAGGATCCCAACCATGGAACTTTAAATCAGGTTCCATTTTTCTGCCTTCATCTCCGCTAAAAATTTCTATCCAGATTATTTTAGCGGCTCTTGTTCTCTTGTCATTGAGCCTCGCCCTGGCCCCGGCATTTGCCACCGATGCTCTGGTTTACCATCTGGCGGTACCTAAGGCATACCTCGAAGCAGGCGGCATCATCAACCTGCCAAACAATATTTTTTCTTTTTATCCACAGCACATGGAGATGCTGTATTTGTTTGCCCTGGCATTGGGAACGGATCATTTGGCCCAACTGACAGGATTGGGCATTGTCTTCCTGCTTCTTATCGCCCTGCACCAGTACTACAGGCAGAAAGGTTCGGCAACATACGCGCTCCTGGTTCCGGCAGTCTTTCTCTCGACTCCCGCTTTTTTTAACGAAGCCTACTCGGCCTATGTTGACCTGCAGACAGCGGCTTATGCCTTCATGGCCTTTTATTCCTGGGAGAACTGGCTCAGCCGAAAACAAACCGGTTGGTTTTACCTGATGACCGTGTTCGTGGGTGCGGCTTTGGCCACCCAACTCACCGCCATAATCGCCTTGCCCATAGCCTTGCTCGCTGTTGTCCTGCAAGGCGAAACATCTCCCAAAAAAGTTTTTGGGCAATGTTGCATCCTTGCCCTTGGCACCCTGCTTTTTATTCTGCCTTGGTGGGGAAGAAATTATTTTTTCACCGGAAACCCTTTTGCCCCTTTTTTCATGCAGTTGTTCGGCGGGGGTCAGGGCATGAACTGGGACATCACACGTTCTTTTCAACATTTCCAATATTTTTCTTCCTATGGAATGGGGCATGGAATCCTGGACTTTTTTTTATTGCCCATCAACCTGACATTTTTTGGTCAACCCCATTCCCTCAAGTTCGATGGCCAGATCGGTATTCTTTATTTCCTGCTTCTTCCAGCCCTTTTTGGACTCCGGCGGCAGTCCCTGCCTATGATTGCCGCATTTTTATTGTTTATGGTCTTCTGGTTTACCCAAACCCAGCAAGCCCGTTTACTAAGCACCCCTTTCGCTTTCCTAACCCTTTTACTAATAAAAGGATTGGAGGAATGGCTCTCTTCGCAATCGGGCAAGACCAAAAATAATGGGGAAACCTTTTTACTCGCAGTCCTGGCGCTGGGGCTAATATTCAACACTTTCCTGATCGCAAAAACCTGGGCGAGGATTCAGCCTTTACCCTATATCTTCCAACAGGAAAGTCGGGAGCCTTTTCTGATGCGGCAGATTCGGTCTTACCCGGTCTATCTTTCAGCCAATCATTTGGTCGAGAAAAATGAAAAAATATTATTGGTCTACATGAAAAACTTAGGATTTCTAATGGACAAACCCTTCTTCAGCGATTCGGTTTTTGAAGACCACACCCTGAAAAAAATAATTGATGAAGAAGTTTATGCGGGAGATATCATTAACAGGCTGAAATCCATGGGAATCACCCACATCCTGTTCAACCACAAATTCGTTTTCGGGGAGGACTCGACGTTCTCGGCTGGGGAGAAGGGAATCCTGAAAAATTTTCTAGCCCAACACGCCCAACACATACTGACAAAAAACGAGTTCTTCCTGTACCGCTTTATGCTAGACTTGGAGCCTGGAAATCCGAATAATACCTCAGGCCTTATATCCATTCCCCTGAACCATTAAAGAGTGGGTGTCAGGCTTTTATATTTTAAGGATAAAAAATATGGAGCGGCTAGTCGGGAAAAACATACTGATCATCATCCCAAAAGATTATTACATGGAGAGCGAACTCGACCCGATTCTGGAATCCATGAATGCAGAGGGAGCCAAAGTTTTAATTGCCTCCAACAAATTGAAGGAAGCTGTCGGGATGAAGGGCGGCAGGACCACCCCGGATGTCTTGATTGTGGACGCAATAGAAGGCATCACCGGCGACAGTTATGTTTCCGGTGGCAAAGGAGTGCGCCAGATAAAAGGGGTTTTTCACGGAGTCATCCTCATAGGAGGGAATGGGGCCAGATCCTACCTCTGGAAGGATGAGCTTCTGCGCCTCCTGATCAACGACCGCCATCGCTCCCATATGGTAATCGCCGGCATCGGCAGTGCTGTTCCCTGTATGGGAAAAGCCGGACTCCTGCAAAGTCTCGAAGTCACCACCGAGCCCGGCAACAAAAAAGCCATTGAGGAATTAGAAGCTTCCAAAGCAGTTCTAGTGGACGAACCAATGACCCTCACCGACCGGATTTTCACGGTGAGGGACGCAAGTGCTATACCCGCTTTTCTCGATCCTTTCATTGAAGCAGTGGCAAAAACACCGAAAAAATAAGTTTTCGCGGCACTCTTCTCAGCCCTGGCTTTTTCTTTCTTCCTGAGTTCGGATGATTTTCAATCTGAGTTTAATCGCGTCGTTCAAGCTTTTAACAATGCGATCATTCGAGTCGGGGAAGTGCAGTTTCTGGTTGAACTCATCCAGTGAATGGGTTTCAAGTATTTTGGCAAAAGCTTCATCCACAAAAGGCCGGGTCATCTGCACCACACCCTCAAAATAGACAGAAATTTTTTCGTACTTGTCCCAATTATCAAGAATGAGATTTTTGATCGTATCTCCAGCAGGCTCCCCGTCCTCCGACGTTCTTCCCGCCGGAGTCGAGGTGCCCATGATTTCATAAACGTCAACTTTAAATTCACCTTCCATATCTACCTTGCCCTCACGGGAATGCTTTCCCTAACGGTTAACAATTTTAACGGACTTCATTTCCACTCTTTCATCAGGGTTATCCCGTGAATCACGCGGCACGCTGACGATCTTGTCGGCAATATCCATCCCCTTAATCACCCGACCAAAAACGGTGTACTGGTTGTCCAGAAAATGCGAGTCCTTAACCACAATGAAAAACTGCGAACCGGCACTGTCAGGGTCTTGAGCCCGGGCCATCGACAAAACGCCCCGGTCATGAGGAGTATCGCTGAATTCCGCCTTGATGGTATAGCCCGGCCCTCCCATTCCATGCATGGATCGATCATCGCTTTTGGTATTGGGGTCGCCGCCCTGAATCATAAAACCCGGAATCACCCGGTGGAATGTGGTGCCATCGTAAAAACCTTTGTTGGCGAGGTCTTTAAAATTTTTAACGTGCCCCGGCGCCTTATTATTCAAAAACTCCAACTCAATATTTCCAAGCGTGGTTTCGATCACTGCAATTTCATTGCACTGTGCCGCGGTTCCGGTCATCAGGACACCCATCAGCCCTGCGGCAATTCCTTTAACAAAAAAGTTCATGAAACCTCCAAAAAAAGGGATAATAATCAAACTATATCAATTATTTCCGGGTTTTTCTAACTACACCACCGAAAGAAAGGATTCAACCGGGATGATTTTTAAGGGATGCATTCTAGCAGGTTGCCGGAAAAGTCTCAATAAATGTCATGAGCCTTAAATCAGCATTTCTCATTTGTAATTACTTTTTGGCAGGACTAGCCCTGGCCTGTCTGGTTTTAAGTGAAATTTATTCACCCCTGACCGGCCTGATATTTTCCGCTGGCCTCATTCTCTGTTTTCTTCTCGAACAATCAGGACAAATTCCAATTCGGCCAACAACCCCGATTTTAAGCTCTAACTGGGCTTTTTTACTGCTACCCTTTTTATATTTCATCTTTAACCCGCCGCTACTGGATCTGATTGCCGGGTTTCTCATTTATCTCATGTTTGCCAGGTTCATCTTTAAAATAGAATTCAACGATTATTTATTCGGTTACCTCATAGCCATCGTCTGCCTGTTGATTGGAGCCATCTTCGATCAAAGCCTGACCTTTGGCGCGATCTTCCTCTGCTTCTATCTTGTTTTAAGCTGGTGCCTGATATTTTATACGCTGATGGTAGAGCGGGTTGGCAACAAAAGCGCCGATTTCAAAACAGCGGGGAAAAACGAAACACCCGGTTTTGCCCTGCTCGGGTGGTCAACCGGTCTGGTTATCCTCAGTTTCGCCATGACGGCCTTGATCTTTCTTTCCTTTCCCCGGTTTGGGCTGGGTTTCCTCTCCCTGGAAACCCCATCATCTCCCATCACCGGGTTTTCCGACACCGTCACTCTGGGGGATGTAGGGAAAATTAAATTAAATTCCGCAGTGGTCATGAGGGTGGAATACACAAAGGGAGGAAAAATCTATCAACCAAAATCGCAAATTTTATGGCGGGGCGTGGTCCTGGACCATTACAACGGCACAACATGGACCTCCACATTGGGCGCGGAGTTTGAAACCCGGAATCAGCCCGGAATCGGACTCAATCTCTTTCAGGTGTCCCGTCCAACAGAAGTGGTGCAACAAAATATCTATATGGAATCGTTCGACACCCCTTACCTTTTTACACACGGGATCCCCTTGTTTATGGATGGCAACTTCATTCATCTACAGATGGATAAAAATTTTGTATTTAAAACCACAGATGCCCGGTCCGGCCCAAGAAAATACACGCTGACCTCGGAAATCTCGGCCCCCGATACCAGCTATAATCTTGATCTCCCCAACAGCGATCCCTTGCTGTTTCCCGGCCGGTTTCTCCAACTTCCTGAGATCAGCCCCAAAACCAGGGCCCTGGCCGAAAACCTGGCTAAAAACGCCCGCTCCAACCGGGAACGGGCAGACAATATTTTGCGTCATTTCTCCAATTTCGAATACACCCTGGAAATGGAAAATGACCCGGACAAAACCGCGCTGGAACATTTTTTATTTCAAAGAAAGGCTGGCCATTGCGAATATTTTGCTTCCGCCATGGTGATCCTGCTCAGGTCCGCTGGCGTTCCCGCCCGTCTGGTCAATGGTTTTGTCGGGGTTGAGTGGAACGAATGGGGAAACTACCTGATCGTCCGCCAAAGCCACGCCCATTCATGGGTCGAGGCTTTTCTTCCGGGAAAAGGCTGGGCAGTTTATGACCCCACTCCTCCAGACCCTGCCCTGATTAGCCTGAGCCCGCTTAACCCGCTGGCAAAGTCACTGGATTTTCTTAAAATGACCTGGCAGAGATATGTGGTTCGCTATTCTGTGCAAGATCAGTTTCAGGCGATCCAGTTTTTCAGAAGCGGTAGCCGTGATATCATGCAAAAATTTAAAAGACTGCTGAATTGGGAAACCCTGGCGCTGGAGGCACGCCACTTCGTCCCGGTTTTTCTGGCCCTGATTTTGGCCGCCATATTTTCCCTAGCCCTCAAGCGTCATTATGGCGGGGCCCTCTTCTCCAAACGCTCCCCTGTCGCGGTCATTCTTTATCGGGATATGTTGAAACGACTGGAAAAATCCGGATTGGTAAAAAATCCTTGTTCGACTGCCCAGGAATTTCTACGCTCCGGCCTGCCCGATTCAAAGCGTGATCGGGTCCACCGTGTCACGGAGTTTTATGAACAACACCGGTTCGGCAATTGCCCTGTCTTGCCCTCGCGGGAAAAAGAAATCCGCCAACTCATCGAATCGCTTTAACCCGGAATTACTTTGCGTAAAGTGGTTCTGTATTGAGAAAAAGCGAGATTACCCTTGCAGGGCACGAATGCTTATGAGAGATATCACGCCTTCTTCGCCAAGGCTCATCAGATAATATGAAACAGACGATCTACCGTTCCTTGT
>Ga0210019_1005535_pt1 | contig 10492 bp, 10 predicted proteins | sample CryGeyCG2114_020_2_FD_183969 | JGI IMG/M metagenome (GOLD analysis project Ga0210019, IMG submission 183969) | Groundwater microbial communities from aquifer - Crystal Geyser CG11_big_fil_rev_8/21/14_0.20 (SPAdes) (version 2) | ecosystem: Environmental > Aquatic > Deep subsurface > Groundwater ...
AAGAAGTTATGAATTCTAAAGAATTAACTTATGATTTAATTGAGCAAATTACCCCCAAAATATTAAAAAAAGAACAAAATTGGAAAAGTAAAAAATTTAGAAGGTATGACGTTACACTTCCAGTTCCAAAAATAAATGGGGGAAAAAGACATTTTGTAAATTCTTCAATTGATTATGCCAGGAAAGTTTGGACTGAAATGGGATTTGTTGAAATGGAGGGAGAAATTATTCAACCGAGTTTTTGGGTTTTTGATGCACTTTTTACAGCACAGGACCACCCTGTGAGAGAAATGCAAGACACCTTTTTTGTTAGTGAGAAAGGAAAACTTCCAGATAAAAAGATTCTTGATTCAGTGAAGCTCGCTCATGAGAAGGGAGTTGGAGGAAGTCGTGGTTGGAATTATAAATGGGATGAAGAAGAAGCAAAAAAAATGGTTTTAAGAACACATACAACTGTTCTTTCAGCTAAAACGCTTTCAAATTTAAAAAAGGAAGACTTTCCAAAAAAATACTTTGCAGTTGGAAAAGTTTTTAGAAATGAAACTGTTGACTGGTCACATGGTTTTGAATTTTATCAGACGGAAGGAATTGTTGTTGATCCAGATTTAAACTTTGGAAATTTACTTGGATATTTAAAGGAATTTTATAAAAAAATGGGTTTTTCAAAGGTTCGTTTTAGTCCAGCATATTTCCCTTATACTGAACCTTCAGTTGAAGTAAATGTTTGGCATCCAGAAAGAAAAGTTTGGTTGGAACTTGGAGGAGCTGGAATTTTTAGACCAGAAATTACTATTCCTCTTTTAGGTCTTGATGTTCCAGTTTTAGCTTGGGGACTTGGGTTTGACAGAATAATTACGGATTATTATAAAATCAATGATCTTCGTGAACTTTACAAAAATGATATAACTAAATTAAGAAAAGCGAAGGCTTGGATGAAAGTTTAGAGATGGAAATAAAAGAATTACAAAATTTTGCAAAAGAAGAGAATGAGAGGGGGAGAAGTAAAACAAAAACTTCAGAAAAAGAGAGTATATTAACAACTGCAATAAAATTGGGAGAAGAAGTAGGAGAAGTTAGTGAAGAGGTTTTAAAACATTTTAATTATCAAGTTAAAGATAAATCTTTTGAAAAAAATGAAATTTCTTATGAAATTGCAGATGTGATTATTGTTGCTTCTATTTTGGCAGATTCACTTGGAATAGATTTGGAAGAATCATTAAAAGAAAAAATGAAAAAAATAAAGGAAAGGTATGAAAAATGAGAAAATCAAAACATTTAAATAGGGAATTGTATAAACTTATATAATGGTAAAAACAATAAAAAAATTGAATATTTTGCATTTCCCCAAACTAGATTCTATTTTAAGGGTGGAAGAAGCCATACAAAATAGTAAAGATTATCTAACCCGAATGGAATTATGGAAAAGTTTACCAAAACAAATGCAATATCAAACTTTTAAGCTTATTCTTGATTATCTTGAAAAATCGAATAAGATTATGTTTGAAGGGGACAAGATAATCTGGATTTTCACAAATAATAAAAAATTAAATGAATTAATTTCCGGAGCAATATCTGTTTGAATTATCAATTAATATGAAAGAATACATTACAAAATTAAGTAAAGAATTATTTGAATTGAAGATCAAAATAGAAAAAGAATTGTCTAGTGGAAATAAAACTAATGAAAACTTGTACCAATTAATCAATAAGTCAATTAATTTTTTGAAACAAAAAAGAACAGGGGCGCCGATTTCAAAGAAGCTTCAAATTTACAAATACTTTGAAAAAATGTATGGAATATCAAACTTATTTTTAATTGATATTTCAAAAGAAGCAAGGGCAGTTTATACAAATGTATCCGAGAATGAATTTCAAATTTTACAAATTTTTCTAGAAGTTTATGAATCTCATAAAAAATATGAAAAACGAGGAGGATATAATAAATATTAAATTTTATAATAAAAATGGCAAATGTAAAATTTGATAGAGCAACTTTTGAAAAAGAAATTGGAAAGCTTGATTTGAAAATGCAAGAGAAGATTGCATTATTTGGAACTCCTGTTGAAAGTTTAGATGATGAAACTATTGAAATTGAAATTTTTTCAAATAGACCAGACCTTTTAGGGTATCATGGTTTTAAGAGGAGTTTTTTGAGTTTTTTAGGTAAAAAAACAGGATTTAAAAATTATAAATTAAATAATCCTGAAAAAAATTATGAAGTAAAGGTGGAATCTAGTGTTAAAGATGTTCGTCCATTTACAGTTTGTGCAATTGTCCGTGGGTTGAAGTTTGATGACAAAAAAATTAAAGAAATTGTTGAAATTCAAGAAAAACTTCATTCAACTGTTGGAAGGCAAAGAAAAAAACTTGCAATTGGAATTTATCCTTTAGAAAAAATTGCACTACCTATTACTTACAAGGCAATTGAACCAGATAAAATAAAATTCCAACCTCTTGAATATCCAAAAGAGATGTCTGGTTTAGAAATTTTACAAAGGCATCCAACTGGAAAAGAGTATGCTCATCTTTTAGCTGGAAAAATTAAGTTTCCTATTTTTATTGATAGTGAACAAAGTGTTTTATCAATGCCCCCCGTAATCAATTCAGAAAAAACAGGTAGGGTAACAAATAAAACTAAAGACATTTTTGTTGAATGTTCTGGTTTTGACTTTGAAATTTTGGAAAAATGTTTGAATATTCTAATTTCTAATTTTGCTGAGATGGGAGGAAAAGTTTATTCGATGAAAGTTGGAGGAAAAGTTACCCCTAATTTTAAGTCTGAATTTAGAGATTTATCTTTTGAAAAAACAAATAGAATTTTAGGTTTAGATTTAAATGAAAAACAAATAAAAGAGTGTCTTGAAAGAATGGGTTACAATTATAAAAATGGAAAAGTTGAAATTCCCCCTTGGAGAATGGACATTTTACATGAAATTGATTTAATTGAAGACATTGCAATTGCGTATGGTTATGAGAATTTTATTCCAAAAATTCCCCCTGTTTCAACAGTTGGAAGTGAAAACTCTAAAGAGATTGTAAAAAGGAAAATTGCAGAAATATTTTCTGGACTTGGATTTTTAGAAGTTTCAAATTATCATTTAACAAAAAAGGAAGACCAATTTGTTAAGATGGGGATCCCAGAAAAAGAAGAGAGTGAATTTATTGAACTTGAGAGTTCAAAAACGGATTTTAATATCTTAAGAAAAGATTTGGTTCATTATCTTTTAAAGAATTTTTCTGAAAATAGTGACTCAGAATACCCTCAAAAATTGTTTGAAATGGGAAAAGTTTTTCAAATTAAAAAAAGTAAGGAATTAAAAGAGGAAGAGAGGCTCAGTTCAGGATTCACGCCAGGAAATTTTACGGATTTAGTGCAAACGCTTGATTACCTTTTTTCAAACCTCAATTTAAAATATGAAATAAAGGAAGAAGTAAAGTCTAGTTTGCCTTTTGTTGAAGGTCGTTCAGGAGAAATTTTTCTTGAAGGAGAAAAAATTGGTTTAATTGGAGAAGTTCATCCAAAGATTCTAAAAAATTGGAAAATTAAAATGCCTGTAAGTTTATTTGAAATAAATCTTGAAAAGATCTTTAAGAAGTTTGAATAAGCCACAGCCGAGGATTGAACTCTGTTCGTTTAGTATTCTTGTTAGACCTTATTAAATTAAATTTCTCAAGAAGCCTAAACTCAACCTCTACCTTTTTAGTATTTTTAATTTACTCGCGATTTTATCGGAGGCATTTGAAAATCACCGTTCCGATTTCGAGGAAGTTAAAAAGAAACCAGCGGGTTTCTTTTATTATCAAGGTAGCACTCTACCAAAACTGAGCTACTGCGGCATGAATTTCTGAACTTTAAAACCGAAGTACATCCCTTGTGGAAGCTACTGCGACTTTGATTTTAGAATTAAAAATTATTATTTAAATCTTATTAAATAAAAAAGAACTACTTTTTCCTCATAAAGTAAAAGATAATTTCCAAAGTTACAAATAAAATTATAAATGCACCCGAGATAATTAGGATAAATCCGAATAGACTTTCCAAAAAGTCTGTTGTGAAAAGAAATAATACTAATGAAATTACAAAGACAATTCCAGAATAAATGAGTGAATTTGTTGCTCTTTTAATTTTTCTCTCAGAAACCATTATTTTTGCTTCTTTTGCCCTTCTTACTGGAGCTTTTTTTCTTACAACTGGCTTTTTTTTAGAAGTTTTCTTAGTAACCCTCTTTTTTTTCACCATAACTTGTTTAGTTAATTATAGTATTTAAATATTTTTATTTGAGTTTATCCCAAATTGACTCATTTTTAGAAGAAGTGTCAACAACACTTTCATTGTAAGTTTTCCAGTCTAGTCCAATTGCATACATAGTTACAGATTTAGCTTTAATAAATACACTTCCAAGCCAAGAAAAATAAAGTCTTCCAGCGTCAACAATTCCTGGAACAGTGTTGAGCGTTACATCTTTGTCTTTCAAACTTATGGTAAATGTGACATATGTAAAAATTATTAATCCAATAAGGAAAATTGCAAATAATTTATGTTTCATTCTTTTAAACTCAATTAGAACCCAGATTAAAACTACCAGGAGTGCGACAATCAAAAAAGCAGTACTTATCATAAAACAATTGAGGGAAAGGATGTATAAAAAGATTTTGAATTTAAAGAATATGCATCCAAAATATTCGGGTTCAAACCTCAGTATAATTAAGACAAATTAATGATCCTGCTGAGATTTGAACTCAGGACCTCTGGCTCTCTTAGAATAAAAACCTCTGTGGGTTTTTATAAATTCCAGCGACCTAGGAATTTCTTCTCTATGCCTTTTACTGAAATTCAATCTCTGTTGAGATAATACAATTCATTTCGAATTGCACTCTTATAAGACCAGCGCTCTGACCAGGCTGAGCTACAGGATCATTTATCTAGGATTATGTTGAATACTTCTTATTTAAAGATTTTCAATTTATGAAAAGAGCTACAGTTACTTTTTTAAACTGATTTAGGTAAATAGTTTGGAAGCCCCGATAGTACAGAGGCCAAGTATGCGGCCCTTTCACGGCTGTGACCCGGGTTCGAATCCCGGTCGGGGCGCTTTTTAATATTCTTTCAAGATGAAATGTTTAAATAATTCTAATTATTCTTTTTTTTGTAGAAAAGTTTGAAAAATGGTTTATAAGAAATATATAACAAAAAATGGAAGGGTCTATGGTCCGTATTATTACAAGAGCAAACGTGTTGGAAATAAAGTAATTTCGGAATATGTTGGGGAAAGTAAAGATCAAAAAATTACTAGAAAGAAAACAATTCTTGTGGGGATTTCACTTCTTGTTGTTTTATCTTTGATTTTACTTCTTTTAGTTAGTTCGGGAATTTTTACTGGAAAAGTGGTGTCTGATTTTAGGGGAGAAAATTCGATTCAAAATACAGTTCCATTTGCTGGAAATCCAATTGACACAAACAAATTAAAGTTTCAGGCTCAAAATTTAGATGGAGTAACTCAATCTATTCGTAATTTCAAAAATTGGGTTATTGTAACTTTCAAAAAAGGTTCAGAAGTTGGAGAATATTCTTACATTAATACTTTAAGTGAAGCCGAGTTAGAGACTTTAATTGAAAGAGATCGGGCTCTTTGGCTTACAAAAATCTCTAGCTAAAAAATTAGCTGATTTTTTTATGATTTTTCATTAATTTTTTTGTAGGAAAAAATATTTTTTACTACTTTTTTCTTTTCCAATCTAAAACGTGTGATAAAAAAATTTACCGAGGAGAAATAAATTTTTCCTCTCTGTAGTAAAAGTAATATTTAAATACTAAAAAAGTGTAGGATAAATGTAGTAAATCCTTAACCAGAAGGATAGAAAAAAAATGGTGAAAAATTGGATAAATTATTTTGTAATTAGTGTGATTTTTATAGTCTTTTCAGTGTCATTTTTATCAGCTGCTCCAATTTTAGATCAACTTCATTTGAATATTCAAACAACGGATGGAAGTGGAAATGTTGTAACAGGAACATTTAATTTTCAGTTTAATATTTCAACAGATGCAAGTTGTACTAGTGTAGTTTTTTCAAATTCTACAAGTTTGACAACAGACTCAAGAGGAATTGTTTCTTACTACCTAGAAAACACAAATTTAGATTATCAAAATCAATATTATTTGTGTTATTACAGAGATTCTGTTTTAATTGAGACTTCAAAAATTTCTAGAACTCCATATTCTTTTACTGCTTTAAACACAACTGTTTCTGGTTTGATTGTTGACTCAAACTTGAACCTTGGAGGTTACAATGTGACTGCTTCTTGGTTTAACGGATTGTTTAATTGGACAACTAGTGACTTATATAATAATTTTAATGGTTATTCTTTGACTTTCAATGAGTCAAGACTTAATCAGACAATTCAGAGTTTTGATTATGTAACTTCAACATCTGGAAATTCAACCTATGTTCCTTACACTGGTGCTACAACAAACGTTAACTTGGGAGGGAACAATTTAACTGCAACTTACCTTTTTGGAGATGGAAGTTATTTAACAAACATAAATCGAACAGCTGTGAATTATTGGACCCAAACTGGAAATGATATTTATTACAATTTGGGGAATGTTGGAGTTGGAACAACTGCACCAGTTTATAGGTTAGATGTTGCAGGAAATGTTAATGCTTACAGATTATTAGTTAATGGTTCAGATGTTGCATTGAACGCTTCACTTTCAAATTATTATTTAGCAAGTAATCCTTCGGGGTTTTATAATTTAACAACACTTCAGAATGTTTCTCAGCTTAATAATGATAACAGTTATTACAATTCAACAACTTTCCCTTCTCGTGTTTCTGGTTCTGGAACCTCTTGGTATATTCCAATGTGGAATGGAACAACTTCATTGAATAATTCTGCAATTTATCAGAGTGGGACAAATGTCGGAATCGGAACAACTGCTCCAGGTGTCGCGCTTGAGGTTGAAGGAATTATTTCTTCTTCTTCTGACGTTTTGGCGGGTGGTTCGGTTCAGGCAACAACGTATCTTAGAACACCGTATGTAACTCCTTTTACTTCTGGCGGAAACTTTGACATTCGAAATTATGCAGGGGACACTAGTTATTTGAGTGTTAACACTACAAGTGGGAATGTTGGAGTTGGAACAACTGCACCAGCTTATAGGTTAGATGTTGCAGGAAATGTTAATGCTTACAGATTATTAGTTAATGGTTCAGATGTTGCATTGAACGCTTCACTTTCAAATTATTATTTAGCAAGTAATCCTTCGGGGTTTTATAATTCAACAACTTTAACAACAAATTCTCAGTTGTTAAATGGAAACAATTATTGGAATGATACTTTTGCAACTTTTAACAAAACTTATGGAGACACAATTTATTATGGAATAAACAATCCTGCTAGTTTTTACAATTCAACAACTTTACCTCCTAGTGTTTCTGGTTCAGGAGATGCAGGTTATGTTCCTGTTTGGAATGGGACAACTTCAATAAATAATTCAGTAATTTATCAAAATGGGGCGAATGTTGGAATTGGAACTACAGGAGCAGTTGTTCCTCTCCACATAGCAACAGATACTAATGGAAACACAATTTGGTTACAAGGAAGAAGTGATAATATAAGTCAGATATTATTTGCGAGTTATACTAATTCAAATATTGGAAAAATAAAAGTAGGTTCTGGATACATGGCCTTTTTTGAAGGAGCATCAGAGGATATGAGAATAGATAATGGAAACGTAGGAATTGGAACAACAACACCCCAAAACAAACTTAATGTTATTGGAGATGGAAACTTTACTGGAACTGTTTATTCAAATGGTCAGGTTCTTGGTCCGGGAAACATTACTGGAAGTGGAACAGCAAATTATCTTTCTAAATTTACTGCTGCTGGAAATGTCGCAAATTCAAATGTTTATGATGATGGAACTAATGTTGGAATTGGAACAACAACCCCTACTGCAAAATTAAATGTTGTTGGAAGTTTCAATGTAACTGACACAGGAGTTCAAGTTTATACTGAAGGGGGAGCACTAGTTGTTTCAGGATAAAATGGGAAAAGGAAATTTAAAATTAAATATTGTGTCTAGAAATTTAGACTTAAGTCTATAAAATGGGACAAGGAATAGAAAATCTTTCCACTTTTTTGGGATATAAATTAAGAAAGGAGAATGTTTAAAAAATTGAAACAATTGTTTAAAAAATGGAAACAATATTAAAATCAGGGGTTTACAAGATTTTGAAGGTCTTTTATGATAATGGTAATTCTTCAGTTCATCTTAGAGGAATTTCGAGAGCTACAAAATTGAATGAAAACAGCGCTTCAAGATTTTTGAATTTTTTGACTGATTCAAAAATTTTAATTTCTGAAAAAAGTGAAGGGGCGAGAAGGTTTTTCGTTGCAGATAATTTTGTTAAAATTGTTTTCCCTCTTTTTGATTATGAAAAATTTGAAAAACTTCCTTATAAAATAAAAAAATCTATTGAGGATTATATTTCTTTTCTAAAATCAAAATCTTCTTGCTTAATTTTATATGGTTCAAATTCTAGGGGAACAGCAAATAAAAATTCTGACATTGATATCTTAGAAATTAATTCTTCAAAAGAAAAATTTTTACAGGTGTTAAAAAAGATTGAGTCTCAAAGAGGAGTTAAAATCCAAGTCACTCGTGTTTCCTCAGATAAATTAAAAGAGGCTATGGAAAGAGATAATGTTATTAAATCTGCAATTAAAACAGGATTTCCTGTTTTTGGCCGGGATTTTTTTTATGAATTAATTGATAATAATAATAATCAAAATAAAAGGGAGATTAAAAAATGAAAGAAAAACTATTAAAAAAGATTTTGAAAGACAAGGGAGCACTTGACAAGTTGATTAGTTTATTTATTAAAAGAAAACTTTTATTCAAGAGAAATTCAGATAAATTTGAAATTTTGGGGCACATGGAAAAAGCAAAGCACAATTTAAGTTTTATAGGAGATACAAAGAAAATTGAATATCCAGACTGGATTGTTATTGGATGTTATTATGCTGTTTATCATTCAGTTTTGTCTTTAATTTTGTCAAAAGGATATTTCTCAAAGAATCATGATGCAAGTTTGAGCGTTTTGATTAAAGAATTTTATGAAGATTTTGTTTCCACATTTGATTTTATTAATATACTTTTTATTGATTACAATGACATTACTTTTTATGTTCATAAAAGAGAAAAAAGAGAATTTGCTAGTTATTCTAGTTCCTTTGTTTTTTCAAAAGATGAAATTAAAAAAATAATTAATCAAACCGTAAATTTTGTAAATAAAGCGGAGGAAATTCTTAAAATATGAAAATTAAAAAATTATTAAGTATCTTTTTTGGAATAATATTTATAATTGGAGTTTTAGCATTTGTCTCGGCTGCAAATTCTGGGGGAATTTTGCAAATTTATAGAAATGCAACAACCGGAGCTAATGTCACAACAATCGATAACAATGGAAATTTTTACACGCTTGGAAATATAAATGCTTCTGGAATTTTTTATGGAGACGGAAGTGGTTTAACAAATTTGAATGTTTCTTCAATAAATTATTGGGCTAAAACTGGAAATAATTTATATTACAATTCGGGAAATGTTGGTATTGGAATAACATCACCATTGACAAAATTACAAGTTAATGGTACAATTACCGGAACTGCTTTTGTTGGAGACGGGTCGGGACTGACGGGAATAACGGGTTCACAAATTACAAATAATTTAAATTGGATAAATTATACAACTCTTTCCCAATTTACAAATGATCTTGGAATTGGAAATTGGAGTGCGGATAAACCAAATTACTACAATTCAACACAGGTTGACAATGCAATTTCTTCTGGAAGTTCAAACAATTCAAATTTACTTGATGGTTATGATTCAAGTTTCTTTATGCCTTTGAACAATTCAGTTTACGGTCAGTTTGATTTTAATGGAGGTTGGACAGCAAATGGACTTTCAATAATTAATGGAAACCTTTATGCTCAAGAAGGATATTTTTACAAAATAAATTCTTTAAGTGTTTCAACTTTGACAGTTAATGGTTCAATAATTCCCCCTGCTGGTTTTGACAATCAGTTTGACATTGGTAATACCACACTCCGTTGGAGGTCATTAAGAGTTGGAACTGGTGATTCTTCTTTTGCGGGCAACGTCGGCATCGGGACGACAGCGCCAAATGGTCTGCTGGAAGTTTATGCAGGAACAACTCCTTCAAATGTTACTTTCAGAGGAGGAAGTAATTCTGGAAGATATGTTTTCTCTACTATTGGAGATGTGACTCAAAATAGAATAATGACTTTTGCGGGAAGGTCTATTCAAATAACCGCTGTTAGTGATGGCTCTGTTCAGCCATTATTGTTGAATCCAACCGGCGGCAACGTCGGCATCGGGACGACGGGACCTAGTGGTAAATTACATATCAAATCTTCAGGTTTAGATACATATCCGCTTTTAGTTCAAAGAGCAGCAAACACAAATAAT
>Ga0210019_1005537_pt1 | contig 10490 bp, 11 predicted proteins | sample CryGeyCG2114_020_2_FD_183969 | JGI IMG/M metagenome (GOLD analysis project Ga0210019, IMG submission 183969) | Groundwater microbial communities from aquifer - Crystal Geyser CG11_big_fil_rev_8/21/14_0.20 (SPAdes) (version 2) | ecosystem: Environmental > Aquatic > Deep subsurface > Groundwater ...
ACCTCCAACAGGTGCTGGCTTTGAATCCCGAGCCCGTCCCCATCGTGGAAAAAATCGCGGGCACCAGCGCCATCGCCCCCTTCGAGATGGAAACCACCGCCCGCACGAAGCTGGGCCGGGCTTACCTGTTGCAGGGAAATTATCCGGAAGCCATCGCCCTGTTCACCCAGGAACTCGAACGCACCCTCGATCAAGCGGACGCGCAAGACGGCCTGGCCTGGGCTTACCTGAAACTCAATCGTCTGACGGAAGCCCGGACAGCATTCATGAAATCGATTCGTCTTGAGCCCCTTAACAACTTATCCCATAAGGGTTTAGCTTTGGTCAAGCAATTGATCGCGGCGCAAAAAATCCGCAAACGGGGCGCCCTGCCTCTGGCTCAAACCGCCCTGCCCGACCTTCCCTCGTCAAGGCCCACGGCAACCCCGCGCTAATATTCCACGTGAAATCAATACTTTTCATTTGACAACGGGCGGGATATTGTTACAATAGATCCCTCAGATCCCATTGATAAAGAAAGCTATACGGACGCTAGTGCATTTGGGGAGGGAGGGAGACCTTCTCTTTTTTCACGTGGTGTGAAAAGTCATGGAGTTGAATCGTCAGCTCCATGACCCCAACGTCCTCCAGATTTGCCCGAAAAGGCAATACTAAAACCTCCGGTCATCCTTTCGCCCGGCATCCCCTCCCCGCCCCTCCATTTCATTCGTTGCGGTTGGCGATCACGTTGTATTCGGTAAACTCGACGGATTCCACACATTCGGGATAAATGACGCTGGTGAATTTCTGCGCTCCGGGGGAATTGCGGTGGAGCAATAACGCCGCCTCGTTTTCGAAGATCAGGATATTCATGATGCGGGTGGGATCGGATATTTCCTGGAGGGAAAAATAAACCTGGGTCCGCGGCTCGTGCGCGCGAATGTATTCGACAAACTCGCATATAGCTTCCCGGCATTTTTCCACGGAACCACGCCGGACGCGGAACCGGGCCGTCATATAAATGGGCATGGGCCTCCGCCCTCCATCATTTGGCCCGGCCGACCAGGCGCTGGTGCATGGTCTTGAGCGTTTCCACCACGGAGGGATCGGCCAAAGTCGAAATGTCCCCCAGTTGCTCAGCCTCATCGGCCGCAATTTTGCGCAGAATGCGGCGCATGATCTTTCCGGAACGCGTCTTGGGAAGTCCCTTGGTGAAATGGATGACATCGGGCGCGGCGATGGGCCCAATCTCCTTGCGCACAAACTGCACCAGTTCCTTACGCAAGTCTTCGTCGGGCTCCCGCCCGTCCATGAGAATCACGTATGCGTAAATCCCCTGCCCCTTGATGTCGTGGGGAAACCCAACCACGGCGGCCTCGGCCACCGCTTCGTGAAGCACCAGAGCCGACTCGACCTCGGCGGTGCCCATGCGGTGACCGGAAACGTTGATCACGTCGTCCACCCGGCCGGTGATCCAGTAATACCCGTCCTTATCCCGACTGCACCCATCCCCGGTGAAGTAATAGCCGGGATACATCTTGAAATAGGTTTCCTCAAAACGTGAATGGTCGCCGAAAACGGTGCGCATCTGTCCCGGCCAGGGTTCGGCGATCGCCAGGACGCCGGTCACCCCATTGCCTTCCAGCACTTTCCCCGTCTCCGCCTCGATCACCGCGGGAATGACGCCGAAAAAAGGAAAGGTGGCGGAGCCCGGCTTTGCCGGGGTACACCCGGGAAGCGGGGTGATCAGAATCCCTCCGGTTTCGGTCTGCCACCAGGTATCGACGATGGGGCACCGGCCCCGTCCCACATGCTTGTGGTACCACCGCCAGGCTTCCGGATTGATGGGTTCCCCCACCGATCCCAGGATTTTAAGGGATGAAAGATCGTATCGGGCGGGAATGTCGTCTCCGTGCGCCATCAGGGCGCGGATGGCCGTAGGAGCGGTATAGAACTGGGTGACTTTATGTTTGTCGACGACTTCCCAAAACCGTCCCGCATCGGGATAGGTGGGGATGCCTTCGAACATGAGCGAGGTCGCCCCGTTGGCCAGCGGCCCGTAAACAATGTAAGAATGGCCCGTCACCCAGCCTATGTCGGCCGTACACCACCAGATGTCCCCATCGTGATAATCGAAGATATATTTATGGGTAAGGGCGGTAAAAACCATGTAGCCCCCGACGTTATGCTGGGCTCCCTTGGGTTTGCCGGTGGAACCGGAGGTATACAGAATGAATAGCGGATCTTCGGCATCCATTTGTTCCGGTTCACATTGGGCAGAGGCATCCTGCATTTCATCGTGCCACCAATGGTCCCGGCCGTTCTGCATGGGGGTGGGGGTTTTATCCCCGACGCGGCGGGCTACGATGCAGGTCTTCACCTCGATGCCGTGTTTTTTGGCCATATCCATGGCCTCGTCGGCATTCGGCTTGAGCGGCACCGCTTTATTTCCCCGATACGATCCGTCGGTCGTAACGAGGGCCGTACAGGCAGAATCAACGATGCGTTCAGAAAGGGAAGTGGCGGAAAAACCGCCGAACACTATGGAATGTACGGCCCCGATGCGAGCGCACGCCAGCATGGCGATGGCCAGTTCAGGCACCATAGGCATATATATGGATACCCGATCCCCCTTTTTAATCCCGTGTTTCCTGAGGACATTGGCGAATTTGCACACCTCGCCATGCAACTCCCGGTAAGTGAACGCTTTGGATTCTCCGGGCTCGTTGCCCTCCCAGAGGATGGCCGTCTGACTCCCCCGGCTTTCCAGATGGCGGTCCAGGCAATTCACCGTGATATTCGTCTTTCCTCCGCGAAACCACTCGATATGAATTTCCCCGTTTCGGACGTTGTAATTAAAGTCCCGGACCTTGGACCATTTCCGGTACCAGGTGAACGATTCAGCCTGTTCGGCCCAGAACCCATCGGGATCGTCGATGGAGCGCCGATACAAAGTACGATATTCATCCATGCTTTTGATCCAGGCCCCCTGAGCAATGACCGCGGGGGGATGGTACAATTCCTGTTCTGACATTTATAATCCTCCTTCAATCGGCTTGAAGTTGAGCGATTTCTTCAGGTTTCAGCGTGCGGACCGCGCGGGCGGATTCCGACAATGTCCACAAACCATCCGGTTGGGTGAGTTGTCCATCCCTGAGGTTGAGAACCCAGGTACGGAATCGTCCATCGACAAGCCGGGCGATCATTGAGAATCCCCCCCCTTCGTGGAAGACGGGGCTGATGTGGATGTCTTTCGCGAACTGGTCCTTACACACCAGGGCTTCATCGTACAAGGTCTGCATTTCGGCTTGCGTCGGCAGGCGCCAGTCGTCGAATCCGGCAAACCGTTTTTCATTGAGCCCCCGAACGTAGTCGGCGGAATCCGGATAATTGACCCATTTTTTAAGATCGTTCATCGAATCCGTTCGGCACCACATCAATTTAGTTTGAGTATCCATGACGGTTTCGGGATTCCTGGAAACAAACCTTTCGGTGACACCCATGACTTATGGCTCTCTTTCTCGAATTCAAAGATGGTGTTGGGGACCAGTCCCGCCCGGGACCGTTCAATATAACATCCCCACCCCTCAAATTGAAGAACACTTAGCTTGAAAATGCTCCCACACGGGACGAATGTAGGGTAAAATGCCTGACATATAATTTTCCCGAATCCCCCTTCCCTTTCCGGCCCAAGGCCCGCCGGGAGGCAGGATACGTCACCCAATCGCCCATTTATGCCATTGCCCACCCCCGCGCAGGTTCTTTTGACTCACCTGGATTGGTCCATTCAACACATGCAGGATTCCCTCAACCGGCCGAGAACGGATTATTACCGCAATGCGGCGCTTCAGAGGTTTCGCTTCACCTTTGATCTGGCGGTCAAGACCATCGCGGCACTGGGAGGGGAAACGGGGGAAACCTGCCCGTCTCCGGCGGAATGTTTTTCCCTCGCCGAACGGAGGGGCTGGTCGGAAGACTGCAAGGACCTCCTGTCCTCTTTTGAAAAGCTCACCACTTTGCCCCTGACCCAAAACGCCGAAGAAATTTACGCGCGACTGACCGTCTATCACCAGTTTTTTCGCCGTCTCCATGCAAACCTGGACCGGGCCATCCGCTCCTTACCGTCCCAAAGTAATTCGGTTTAGCTTTTTAAGTTGGCTTTCAGGTCTTCAAAGGCCATCCTGCGATGGGAGATGGAATTTTTCTCCTCCGCATTCATTTCCGCGAAGGTCCGGTCGTGTCCGTCGGGAATAAAGATCACGTCCCAGCCAAATCCCCGATCACCGCGGGGGGCATCGGCGACGGAACCGTAAACTTCCCCTTTCCCCACGACGAGACGGGTTCCGTCGAAAATCGCGGCATAACATAGCGCTTTCGCCTCCCGCCGATTGAAGGAGGATAGCATTTGCAACATCCCCTCGTTGCCCACGGTGGATTCGAACCATTTGACCAGGGCGCCGGGAAGGCCGTTCCAGGCGGTAAAGATCAACCCCGAGTCCTCGACCAGAACGGGGCTCTTGAGAACATCGTAGGCTTCCCGAACTTTTTCCCGCACCAAGTGTTCGACATCGTGCGTCTGAATCTCATGTAAACCCTGGACATTCACCTGGGTGAGCCGAATTCCAAGAATCTGGCTCGCTTCACGGACTTTGTTTGAATTTCCGGTCACAAATTTGATCTTTTCAAACAGGAGATTTGAGTTCATGGAGTTTTTATGTTATGAGTTTATTCTTTCAAGGATTTACACGGTGCCTTTCATAAGGGATTATATCCGTTAGAGGCACCATCCGGTTACAGGCTCCTTGCAGGAAGCCCCCTGCAAACCGCCGATTTCGCGGCTCCGACATATCCTGAATCATCATAGGCGCCTCCAATAATTCATGATATTGCAATTTACCCGCTGATTCTTAATGTAAGAGAGCGCATGCATGGCTTTCGTTGATTCCTAGAGAACCCCAAATGTTTCATTTCAATTATTACTCGCGGTTTCTGCCGGCTTTCGCACTTCTCCTGTTCTGCACCGCGTGCACCCACATCTTCGAAACCGACGCCGACGTACAGGCGCGCAAGGCCCTGCATGACTTGGCGCACATCCAGGAACAGTTTTTCAAGGAAAACGGACGCTATGCCCAGAACCTGGTCGAGATCGCCAAACACAATTTAAAGTACCACAGCGGAGTGGTTTACCTGGAGATTGAATCTGCGGGAAAAGATGGATACCGGGCGGTCGCCCTCCCCGCCGAGTCGACCACCGCGCGGGTGTTCGCCTTCGACACGGCGAAGGGTGGATTTTACGAAATGGATGAAGAAGAGGTGTCGTCTTACGTTCTGGGTGCGCTCAACTTCATTCGCGGGGAGTTGGGGAAGAAAAATGTGAACGACCTGATTTCCTGCTTTTTCCTGGGGATTTTGCTGGTGTTCGGCTTCCGATTCTGGTCCCGGTTCCAGGATCCCCAGTTTCACCCGGCGTTTTGGGCTTACTTCGCCAGCATGATTCCTATGGGATGGTCCCTGGCGGTGCTCAATTACCTCGAACCGGACATCGTTCTGAGCGGGACCATTACCGGCATGAACCTGATTTCGGCGATCCTCTCTCTTGGCGGTCTCGCGTTTGTTATCCGCTGGTTGTCCCGGCACCAGCAGGCGCTCCCCTCACCCCTTATCGGTCTTGCGTCCTGCTCCCTCACCCTTTATCTCATCGGTGGGACGGTGATGGTGTACGTGTTCAATAAATTCTACCTGTGAGGAAACCGTTAAACCAGATGCACCTTCACCACGTGCCGGGTGGGGAAGGCCGGGTCGGCATCGGGCCGCGCGCGCAGAGTGAACATCATGCCGTCGGCGGTGTTCCGGGGAAGGATGAATTTAATGGGGCCTTCGGTGGTATCAAGCGTCATCACCTTCCCGCTGGCGATTTTTTCAGGGGGAATTTTCAATTCGTAATATAATTCCCTCTCTCCGGTCACCGGCTCAGCCGTGGGGAGAACGCGCAGGGTCAGAACGAAATCCCCGCGGCGGTCGCGCAACGGACTGTTTTCACCCTCCCCGGGCAGACGCAGGGTCATGCGGTTCCAGCTTCCGGGAGGGATCGTGACGTTGAAAGTTCGCCTCCCCTTTTTGACTTTCACCGTGCCCCCTTTGAGGGCGGTTTTCGTGTCGAGGGTGACCTCGTGATAGACGTTCAAAAGAAAGAACCGCCGTTCGCATTCGACCGCGATTTCCCTCAGCCTCGCAAGGGCCTGGCGCATGATCGGATTCATTTCCACCCGGTCCAGAAAGCTTGACCCAAATTGGGGGGCCGGGGAGTCAGGCTGGGAATCGACTTTATTTTCGAAGCGGTTGTCCACCGATTCAAGACGGCTATTCCGGTGCGCCGACTGAAGCCTCTGGAATGCCAGGTTGATTTCCTTGAACCTCGCTTCACACCCGGGGTCGCCCCCGTTCCGGTCGGGATGATACTGCTTTGCCAGCGAATGATAGGACTTTTTTATCGCCGCCCAGTTCACCCCTTGCGCTACATTCAAGATTTTGTAACACTCAGGAAAATCCATCACGCACGTTTTAGTCATAATCTGTGCCCAAGCTCTGAATAATGAAAAAAATTAAGTGGTTCATCGTCCTGTAAACCGTTCCCGGTGCTTGCGAATCCCCGGCCGAAAAAATGCCGACCCCAAAGAAATTGTATCGCTAAAGAAATTTCAATTAGTTATATTAATGAGGCCCGGTATCAAAGGCGATTTCCGTCCCGCCAATCCAGGCGCCCGGCCTTGCCCGGTGGAGCGGGGCATCGTACAATCGCTGGGATAGAGCCCCGGATCGTCGGCCCCAGGCAAGCGGTCGGATTTATTCCGGAGATCCCTGGATCGAACGCAGAAATCCTTTGAGGAACCGGCCCTTAGCCGTCATCTTTCTGAAATGGTTTGATTATATTACCCTTTCCGTTCAAAAAAGAAAATGGATAATTTGATTGGGACCTCCATGCCCCGGCTCAGGGACTTTTTTTCCCAATTCGGTGAAAAACCTTACCGCGTGGGACAGGTGCTCAACTGGGTTTATCATTACGGGGTTCGCGACATCGACGCCATGAACAATTTGTCGAAGGTCATGCGGTCGCGGTTGCGGGAGCATTTTTATATCGGCCTGCCGCAGATTCGGGAACGAACCCCTTCCCGCGACGGGTCCATCAAGTACCTTCTGGAGATGGAAGACGGCGCTCGCGTCGAGAGCGTTTGGATGCCTTCGGGTCCGCGTAAAACCCTATGCGTTTCCACCCAGGTGGGATGCCGCATCAATTGCTCCTTTTGCATGACCGCCACGATGGGCCTGAAACGAAACCTGACGGCGGGAGAAATTATCGGCCAAACCCTCGCCATAAACGAGGACCTCAAAGAGGAGGACCGGGTGACCAACGTTGTTCTCATGGGCATGGGCGAGCCGCTGGACAACTACGACAACCTGGTCGAAGCGCTCAAGCTCATGATCTCCCCCGAAGGAATGCGAATTTCACAGCGAAAGGTCACCGTATCCACTTCCGGGCTGGTGGACAAGATCCGTAAATTCCAGGAGGAAAACCTGCACGTCAATCTGGCAATTTCACTCAACGCGACCGACAACGAAACCCGGAACCGGCTGATCCCCATCAACCGCAAATACCCGATCGAAGCGCTGATGGACTGCCTCCGCGAATACCGGCTTAAACCGCAACGGCGGCTCACGTTCGAGTATATTCTGTTGAAGGGAATCAACGACAGCGATGAGGACGCCCGCAGACTGGCCCGATTGCTGGAGGGTTTTGCGTGCAAGATTAACCTGATTCCCTTCAACCCCTTTGAACCTTCCGAATTCGAGCCTCCGGAGGAAAAACGGGTGTTGGAATTTCAGAATTTTTTGATCGCAAAAAACTTTTCCACCTTTGTGCGGAAAAACCGGGGAGCCGATATCCTGGGTGCTTGCGGCCAGTTGGCCGCTCAACCGCTTTCCTGCACCACCCCCTGAACTTGTTCCCAACCTCCGACCCATGAACACCGATTTCAAAACGAACGAACCCGTCGAGCTTTCCATCGTGATCCCCCTTTATAACGAACGGGAAAACCTGGTTCCGCTGGAAGAGTCCCTGAGCACCCATCTGCCCCCGTTGAACCGGACTTACGAGATCATTTTCGTGGACGACGGAAGTCAGGATGGAAGCCACATGATCGTACGCACCCTGCAGAAAACCAATCCGCATATCCGGCTTATCCGGTTTGGCCATAATCATGGTCAAACGGCCGGGTTCGCGGCCGGGTTCAAGGCGGCGAGGGGAAAGATCATCATCACCATGGACGCCGACCTGCAGAACAGTCCCGAGGATATCCCCCGGCTTCTGGAAAAGATGGCCGAGTACGATGTCGTCTGCGGCTGGCGGCACAAGCGAAACGATCCCTGGATCAAGCTCGTATCCTCCAGAATCGCCAACGCCGTCCGCAACAAGCTGAGCAATGAAACCATTGCCGACACCGGTTGCTCGCTCAAAGCCTTTCGGCGGGAGTGCTTCGACAATGTCAAACTCTACAAGGGCATGCACCGCTTCTTCCCGACCCTGATGAAAATGGAAGGGTTCCGGGTGACGCAGGTGAAGGTGGGGCATTATCCCCGCGTGCACGGTTATTCGAAATACAACATACGCAACCGCCTTTTCTCATCGTTAAAAGACTTGCTGGCCATCCGATGGATGAAACAGAGGCAGATCAAATATGACATCGTGGAGGAGGATCAATAGATGACTACGACCTACTGGATCATCATCGGTTTTGTCGGTCAGGCCTTTTTTTTCACGCGGTTTATGATCCAATGGATTGTATCGGAACGGCGGGGGGAAAGCACCATTCCCACGGCGTTCTGGTACTGCAGTATCGGGGGGAGCATGATCCTGTTGTTATATGCCATACACCGGGAGGACCCCGTGTTTATCCTGGGTCAAAGCCTGGGCATCGTGATCTACGTCCGCAATCTGATCCTGATCGACCGCAAGAGAAAATCCCTGGCCGGGACGGGAGTGGAAAATGATTGACTGGAAACTGCGATTCGCAGGGTTCCTTTTGATGATTCTTGGCGGCATCCTGTTTATGTTCGCCGTCCGGGATATCAACTCCGAATGGCCCCGGATATTGACCGGTCTCCTTTCTGTCTTTTGCGCCTCGTTGGGATTCGGATTTTTAATCCTCCCGCGGGATCCGGACGAGGACTCCCCAGACCCCCGATAATCCCCCGATTTCGTCCCGTCCCGAGTCTCCAAAACCCTTATTTACTGGCAGTTTTGCAGACCCTTAATTTGCTTGACTTTGAAAAAACCCTATGATATTCCTCTACTTTCTTTGGCCCAAAGCTTGGATTTTTATGGGCCGGAAAATGCAGTTTCTTATATTTTCAAGAGTTTCCCGTTTGCAACCGGATCGTGTCGCCTGAAATTCACCCCAGGTTCAAAGACCCGCGAACGGAACCGAAACGAAACCAACCTGGCCACAGGGGACGGTAATGGATCGATCAGATAACCCGAAGGATAAAACCTCAATTCCCACTTCCATTCGCGTTGCTTTTTTTGTTTTCCTCGCATACGGGCTGGTGCACCTCAATCCCGTCACAATGCCCCAGGTTCTCAATCCGTTCAACACCATCGGTCCTTCCGTCGTTTATGCTGAGGACGATGAAGATGAGGACGAGGAGGAGGAGGAGGGTGGCGATGAGGAATCGGCCGACGACGAAAAGGCCTCTGACGATGAAGACAAGGAAAAGGGAGCTGATGAGGAAGACAAGTCATACCTGACGGATATCGGCCCGGCCAAGGAACACCAGTTCAAGCCCTTCGACTTTATGGGCCTCAGCAACCGGAAAACGACCTGGGTTGCGGCCCAGCTTCATATCCTGTTCGCCTCCTTCATCCTGGGATGCCCCATGTTCGTGGTCATCATGGAGGTCATGGGTGCCCGGCGCACCCAGGGGGTCCGCAAAGCGATCATCCTGTCCAATGTCTTCCTTGCCATATTGATCGGGGTGGTCATCGGAATCACGGGCGAGATCATCGTGGGGATCCACCACGGCGTTCTGTACGGATTATGGGCGTGCTCATTTTCAGCGCTCATTATCAGTTTTCTCAATTATTTCCATAAATGCATGAACGCGAAGGTGGCATCGGTGGTGGGGGCTCTTCTGGGCACCGCGTTTGCCCTGTTCCTCATTTTCCCCTGGCACGAATTTTCACTCCAGCATTTGATCGCCCCCCTCATTCTTTCGCTTTTAAACGGATTTGTCGGCGCGGTTCTGTCCAATCTCATCATGTTCGCCCAGGCCGATTTCAAATTCGAGCGGCTGGCGCACGAGATCACCAAAGTTATCGGAATCTGTTACAGCTTCACGGCCCTTTCCGGCGGCCTGTTCCTGTTCATCATGCTGGTCGCTTACAAGGATTTCATCAGCTACCTGGTGCAATCGTTCCCCATGCTGTTCATGGTGGCCTATCCCGCCCTGTTCATCCT
>Ga0210019_1005539_pt1 | contig 10489 bp, 10 predicted proteins | sample CryGeyCG2114_020_2_FD_183969 | JGI IMG/M metagenome (GOLD analysis project Ga0210019, IMG submission 183969) | Groundwater microbial communities from aquifer - Crystal Geyser CG11_big_fil_rev_8/21/14_0.20 (SPAdes) (version 2) | ecosystem: Environmental > Aquatic > Deep subsurface > Groundwater ...
AGGGGGGAATTAAGCCCAGCGTTACGCTGGTCCCTGGCAGATAGCAATGACTCGTAAAGCCGTGAATCAGGTGGGCCTGCAAGATAAAGCCATTGCTTATTGGCCCCACGCCTAGTGGTATGAAGTCGTTATTTTTACCTCCCCGAAAACTCAGAGATGAACTGCTCGACCTCGATGAAGCGCCTTATGAAGAGGTCCGGGACAGTTTGCGAGATGTTGCCAACGTCAACCGCTATCTGAGTGGATACCGGGTTCTTCTCCAGCATGTAGAACCTTTCTTGAAATCCCATAAAGAGGATCGCCCGTTCAGAGTGTTGGATGCGGCCACCGGTTCTGCCGATCAACCAATCGCCCTCACTAAACTGGCGCGTCGTTTGGGCGTTCCTATCCATATCACTGCCATTGATATCAACGCCAAAATGCTGAAACTGGCCCGTGAGGAGATCTCCACCTATCCTGAGATTCGCCTGGCGCAATGCGATATTCTTTCGTTACCGTTCGGGGAGGATGCATTTGATTTGGCGATCAACTCATTGTCTCTGCATCATTTTAGTTGGGAAAAAGCGGTGGCGATTTTGCGGGCCATTTATAAGGCCGGGCGATTGGGTGTGGTGGTCAACGATCTGCACCGGAGCCGGGTGGCACATGCCGCGATTTTTCTACTCACCCGTATCTTCACCCGCAACCGGTTAACGCGTTATGACGCGCCGGTTTCGGTGATGAACGCCTTCACACCCAAAGAGTTTCGCCAGTTGGCTCAGGAAGCCGAAATAAACCCTTATGAAGTTCACCGCCATTTTCCCTATCGCATTGCTTTGCTGGGGCGCAAGACATGATTTCCTTTGATATCATTGTCATTGGGGGTGGGCCAGCAGGGTGCGCCATGGCACTGGATCTCAACAGTCGTGGCTATGACGTGGCTCTTTGTGATCAGGCAAAGTTCCCGCGCGATAAGGTGTGTGGAGAGTTCATCAGTCCGGGTGCCGACCCTATTCTCAGACAGTTGGGGGTGCTTGATGCGATTGAGGCTTTGTCCCCTAAACGGCTTAAAGGTGTGGCGATTTCCTCTTATGGCGGCGCGGAGTTGACCATTGACTACCCTGCTGAGACAGGATTGAGTCCGACCAGTTTGTCAGTGCCGCGTTACCAACTGGATGCGCTGTTTTTAAAACAAGTTCAAAATGCCGGGGTGAAAGTTTTTGAGCAGCATAAGGTGACGGATTTTATTTTTGAGAATGGCTGTGTGGCCGGTGTTCGGGGTTGGGATGAAACGAAAACCGTTTTTTCTATGAATGGGAAAATGGTGGTGGATGCCGGGGGACGCAACGCGGTTTCCCCGCGAAAGTTCAGCTTGAAGCGGGAACCCGGAAGCAATTCTAAAATTGCTTTTTCCGCGCATTGGCAGGGCGTGAGTTTGCCGGAAGATTATTGTTATATGCATGTCAGCCGTCCGGGTTATACGGGGATATCTTCTGTGGGGAACGGCCAGTCCAATGTGGTGCTGGTGGTGGAGGGTTCTGCTCTGGGAGGAGAAAAACCGGAAACTTTTTATCATCGTGTGCTGATGCAAAACAGCCGCCGCAGTAATATGCTGGAGAGCGGGGAACGGATTGAGCCGGTTCGTTCGGTGGAGTCTTTGGCGTTTTCAGTCAAACCGGTTCCCTGCGGCGGGCTGGTATTGGTCGGAGATGCAACGGGCTTTATAGATCCCTTTACCGGTGAGGGTATTTACCTGTCATTAAGAAGTTCCCAGTTAGCGGGCGAGGCGATTCATTCAGGATTTCAAAACTCAAATTTTTCCAGAAAATTTCTCTCCATTTATGATGAGAGGCGAAAAAAAGAGTTTGGCGGGAAGTTTTTGTTAAGTCAGATTCTTCAGACACTGATTTATAACCGGTTTTTTTGTGATCAGGTGATAAAAAGTCTTTCTGGCAACCGGGTTCTAGCCCAAACTCTGGCAGGTGTGATCGGAGATATTTTGCCTGCTGAAAAAGCTGTTTCTTTAAAGTTTTTGTTGCAACTTCTATCTGGGATGTTCGATGGAAATGGGGCTTTAAGGAAAATTCCGCGTTAGTTGCTGTTCAGGATGATTTGGGCGGCCTCCAGGCCTTCTTTGGTGTTTTCAATCAGGATTTCCAACTCTTCAGAATCCAGGTCCAGCTTGTCCAGAATGCCGTACTCAAGAGGTGCCGTGTCTTCCGGGACAATGCCGTGGCCGAACCCGTTCTGGTTTGCGAGCAGGTTGGCAGTGGTGAGAAGGTGGCCGATATTTTTCGTGTTGCCGTCATCCCCCGGCGAACCGTGGTGGGCACGAACAGCTTCTACCAGGCCCGGTGAAACCGGCCACCATTTTTCCATAAACCTGGCCCCCAATTCAGCATGGGTGATGCCAAAAGTTCCCGCCTCATTTTCCGCAAGCGTGAGGTCAGACGATTTTATTTGTTGGAGAAACTCGCTGTACTTATCCGGAATCAGGTAATCGAAAACGATAATTCCAATGTCATGCATCAAACCGCAAAGGTAGGCGAACTCGATTTCTTTCGGAGAAACCTTAACCATATGAGCCAGCGAGCGGGTGAGATAGGCAACGCCCAGCGAGTGGGTCCAGAAGTGAAATTGGTCGAAGGCTTTTGCTTTTTTGAAGAGACCGGGAAGTTTCAGGGTGTAGGCCATATCCAGCACCATTTTTACGCCCAGCCTCATTACCGCGTCATTCAGGTCTTCGGTTTTTTCCCGCCCCCCGCCAAACAGGACGCTGTTTGAGAGCTTGATCAGTCGGCCGGATAATACGGGTTCTGTTTCGATGATGCCAGAAACTTCTAAAATATCGCAGTCTGGATCATTGATTTTTATTTCCAGATTCATCAGGATATCTGGAAGAGGCGGGAGATCGCCTTTCATCTCAATCAAGGCGATCAGTTTTTCTTTCATATTGCTTGTCGCGTTTCCGTGAGGTAATGAACTATTAGTGAATTGTTTCTTGATAGACGCTCAAAATTTTTTCCATGCGGTCTTTAATGCTCAATTTTTGTTTCTGATGCTTTTTCTTTTCAACCTCCTGCTCGGGAGTGATGAGTTTCATCTTGTTGAGTTCCTCAACTCTTAGCTTGAGATTGGTGTGTTCTTCATAAAGCTCACGAAATTCCGAGTTTTCCTTTTTGACTTTTTCAAGCAAAGCGGGATTGATGTCCATGCTCTACAACCTCCTGGTTTATTTTACGATTTAATTCTGCTTCAGATTTTCTGACATAATGGATGGTCAATGCATCCAGATCAAAACAGGGGCCAGCCCCTTGTTTGAAAGCAAGTTGCGCCGCGCTGGCGGCAACTGTCTGATTTTTGACCGGGGCCTGATCGATAAACCTGTCTCCTAACTGGGAAGAAAGGAATTCTCCGTAGGGCTCTAATCCACCACCTAGAAATATGGTGGGCTCCTGGGTTAGGGCGCACAACTCCTGGGGAGAAACTGCCCGATCCTGGGTCTCCCTGGCCAAATGCCCATCTATATACTTAAACCTTGCGGTATAAACCTCTTTTTTTCTGGCATCAAGAACCGGGCAAATTGGCTTCGAAACCAGCCCAACTAAATTCGCGTACGCATCCAGCGTGTTGATTCCCCAAAACGGCTTTTCTGTGGCCAATACCAAACCTTTGATAAGACTGACACCAACCCGGAGCCCGGTAAAAGAACCGGGACCCGTCGTGACGCAGAACCCATCTACTTTCTCCAGTCCTCCATCCATTCCCTTCAAAACTTCATCCACCATAACCAGAAACTGGTCAGAAAATGTCGAAGAGGTGACAGACTCGGCAATGATGCGCTCACCATCAAGCAGAGCAACGCTTCCCTTGGGCGTAGAGGCATCAAGCCCTAATATAATCATTGCTTCACGTTCGGGATTGGAAGATGGAATTGCCACGAGAGGAACATTGGGTTACTCCTGAAAGCTTAGTGTAAACATAGGGGATAGGGTGGGGAAAGTCAATGGGAAATCGGTTTTTTCAGGTCACGGACAAGGATTAGATTTTGCTTTAAAATTCATGGGCTTACAGAAATAAGGGGATTGAGGTGGAAGCGTGGAATGCTTTCAAATTCTTGAAAAAAAATGTCTTAACCTGTGCTTCCAAATTTAAAAGAAAATGTCTGATGTGAATGGCTGGAGACAGGTTGGTATGGAAATATCGGTTGAGGCCTGCACTCAGGAGGAATTTTTTATTGCAAAATGGGAGGCTTGAAAGTAAGGTTTGACAGGGCCGGAAATTTTTAAATTTACTGGTTCTGGTCAAAAAGATCTGCCACTTGGGCTTCCTGATTTTAAAGTTTTCCTGATGCGCAACCTGTAGGCAATAATCAAACAATTCCAACCGGATAGCACTATTACTTCTGAACCTTTCATTAACCCACCTGAACAAAAGTTGGCGGCACCCAGGGCACCGTTGCCATTGATCCGACATTTTTCTTACAGGCTTACCCGGTTATTAATGCGTACACCCATCACGCCTAATCAGGTTACTGCCTTGTCTCTTTTGTTTGGTATGGCTTCTGGAGTTGCTTGCCTGTTTGGAACCTACTCTTCAATACTTATCGGTGCATTTTTGTTGTTTACTTGTTATGTTCTGGATAATTGTGACGGCGAGATTGCCCGTCTCAAGAATTTGCGCAGTCTTTTTGGAATGAGATTCGATACTTTCGTCGACTGGGTCGTTCATGCATTTTTCTTCGTTTGCCTGGGGTGGGGAGCAACTCTGGCGACAGGGCAGAATTTGTGGTTATGGACCGGTATTGCCGCGGGAGTAGGTGGCACCATCAATTATGGCCTGGAACTGTATCAGAACAGAACCAAACTGCATGCCAGCCAACTGCCTCATGAAGAGTCAACCATGAAGGATGATGACACCGACATGGACCGGTTTGTTTTCAACGCGCGCGTTGTTAGAAGTGATTTCTGTTTCATCGTATTATTTTTGAGCCTGGGTGGTGTGCTTTGGTATCTTCTTCCCCCCGCCGCGATTGGTGCCCAGGCTTATTGGTGTCTTCAGTTCACCCGCAGTGCGCGTCGCTGGCACGTTTGACAGCTATGAAACCTTTAAAAACTCTATATTTGCTGGTAGGTGTTGGTCTGCTTGTTTTTGTGTTGAGCCATACGGATATTCCTTCGGTTTGGTCTCAGTTAAAAGAAACAGGATGGGGTATTCTGGTTGTATTGGTTGTGTATAAAGTAGCATTTATTGTGGACACCTTTGCATGGCAGTTTACTTTGCCCGGCACGCAACGTACTAAACGATGGCTATACGACCTTTGGAAAGTTCGCATGGTGGGTGCGGCTTTCGCCAAAATGATGCCTTTCAGTTCTTGGGGCGGAGTCCCCATCAAGGGTTATATTCTTAAGCATCATTATGGGGTCCCTTACCGGGAAGGGGCGGCATCGATGATTCTTGCCGAGACTACTCATATGCTTTCCCTGGTTTTGTTTGTGGCAACGGGTGTTTTGCTTATACTTTTTACTTCGGATTTGCCGGATAGTTATCATCTTTTCGCTATTCTAAGTCTGGCTGCACTTACGACAGGAATATTTTTGTTCTACGCCATCCAGCGCTACAAGATCACGTCATTGACCGGTACCTGGCTCAGCCAGTATAAGGTTGGTCAACGCCTGGAAAAATTTATCCATCAAATCCACGATATGGATGAGAGGTTGGTGCAGTTTTATACCCGTGACAAGGGGTGCTTTCTCACGGCAACCTTTTTAAACCTTGTTAACTGGTATCTCGGCGCTTTGGAAATATATGTCATCTTTTATTTTTTAGGCCACCCCATCACAATTGCCGAAGCCGTCATCCTGGAAACGCTTGTTGAACTGGTTCGGGCAGGGACATTTTTTATCCCAGCCGGACTGGGTAGCCAGGAAGCGGTTTTTATGATCGCGACGGAGGCAATTGCAGGTCAGCCGACGTTAGGCGTTGCCGCCGCTCTCATCAGACGGGTTCGGGAAATTGTCTGGTTGGCCTGGGGGTTTTCCATAGGCCTGCAATATTCGCAAAAGCCATTCGACCTTGCTCATTTAGCGGAGAAAGACGCGAATTAGGATAATTTCAATTTTGTCAGGGAAAAAATTTTAGCTGAAACAGGTCCATCGAATTATGAAATGCTTAATTATTATAGCTGGAAAAGGGAGCCGCTTAAAATCCCTTTCTGATAGTAAGCCGCTGGCTACGCTTTTGGATGTCCCTCTTGTTGAACGGGTCATCCGTTCTGCTTTAGAAGCGGGAGTGGACGGATTTTATGCGGTGGTGGGGTATCGCGGCGATCAGGTTCGCGCCTTTCTGGCGGAGTTGGCGGACAAAATTGATGTGCCTGTCACAGTGATAGAAAACGACGATTGGGAAAAAGCAAACGGTTTGTCAGTACTCAAGGCAAAGAAGTTTTTAAATGAACCGTTTTTCCTTTTAATGGGGGATCACCTTTTTGATTCTGGTATTGCTCGGAAAATGATCGACTTTCCTCTGGCTGAAAATGAAATTGTTTTGGCGGTGGATCAGAACCTGAAAAACCCTATGGTCGATTTGGATGATGTGACTCGGGTGATGGCGGAAGAAGGCCTGATTCAGAATATAGGTAAGGGAATTGAAGAGTATAACTGTTTTGATACGGGAATCTTTCTTTGCAATCCGGCTTTGTTTTCAGCCTTGGAGCGGTCTTCGTTGGATTTTGGGGACGACTCGCTTTCAGGAGGGGTTCGTGTCATGGCCCGGGAGGGGAGGGCGCGTACCATGCCGGTTGATGGCATGTTTTGGATCGATATTGACGATCCTGAAAGGCACCGGCAGGCTGAAAGCTATTTGACTGCCAATACTTGAAAAAGGTTTTTCAGCTAGCAGGGTGCTGAAAAACTCTTTCGCATGTCATTCTGAGCGTCAGCGAAGAATCTCTCTTCTTGTTTTATAAGGAACTTCGAGATCCTTCGTCGCCGGAGCCTGCCCTGAGCAAAGTTGAAGGGGCTCCTCAAGGATGACGGTTTGGGGGATTTTTCAGCAACCTGCTAGATTTCCTAAAGGGTTGAGATTGATTGAGGGCAGGATTTTTTTAAGAGCTTTGAGCCATGCGAAGTTCCGTGAAACGCAAATAAGTCAGATACGAGGTAAATAAGGTGGCACCTATCGCGGCGATGACTATAAATACCTGTACTAAATCGGTCACTGCCATCAGCATAAGAAAGTGGATGAAATCCCGGTTGGCGAGTTTCTCAGCCAGAGGTGTTTGCGATTGAGTTGGCGATGGTGTTGAGCGGGTGTTGGTATTTTTCTTAAGAATCACCGCCCCAAGAAGAATAAAGGAGGCCAGGCTTGCAAATGCCGCCAACGCCCCCAGATAGATATAGGTTTGGTCGCCCGTGGCTTTTCCCATTCCCCAGCCGATGGCCCCGAATACAAAGAAGTGGACAATGTTGTCGCAAATTATGTCGAGCTTGCCGCCTGACTCAGATTCCATGAATTTTAATCTGGCAATTTCTCCGTCTGCTCCATCCACCCAGGTCGAAAACAACAACAAGAGGGCACCTAGTACCCCCATCGGGTAAGTTCCCTGAGCAAAGCCCACGGCCGACCCAAGACCCATGGCAAAACTTAATAGTGTGATCTGGTTGGGAGTGATCGGCGTATTTAAAAATAAGCGTGTTAATTTTCGTGAAACCGGGCGGGACAGGAATCGCGTTATGGCGCTGTCATGGTTCTGCCCCGAACCTTTAAGCAACCGTTCATGCATAGCCTTAAAATCTTTGGGGTGCCGGAGTTGGGAGTGATCCGCCCCAGGTATAAATATTAAGGAGCGTGAGTTTTTCAGGAATTCTTTGGATTCTTTATTTCCATGCGCTTTTATTTTTTCTAGAAACGACTCGATTTGCTCGTTGCTGATGGTAAAAGCTTCAGGAGTTTTTATCCCTTCATTCTCCAGGAGGGAACGAACCTCTTTTTTATCATGAAGAGCTGAGCCATTGAAAAAAAGAACCTGGCTTCGACGGTTTTGCAGTGTTACTTTTAAGAAATCGAGCTTTGTAATCCAATGGATCTTTACGTTGACGCGAGGGTCTTTCTCCAACAAGGGGGCTAACTTTTCTGCTCCGTCGGCATCCATATAGATGATTATTTCATGAAACCCGGAACGCTGAAGAGTCAGGATGTTTCTTGAAAGGAAAGGTACGCCGGCAATGGGTTCTGCATACCAATCCTTAGAGTCCCATATTTCCGGCGCCATCGGTAAATAAAGTATGCCACAGAGGTTTTGAGAGGAAGGATTTGAGTTTGATGGAATGGAACTTTTGTTCATTTAGTCGTTAAAGAGCAAATTTTATTGTAATAGTATAAGCAAAAGGCCGACTCATTATATACTGGTTACTTTCTTTTGTAGTCGGTTTTTTGGGCAGGGCATTACATTATTTGAAAAAAATTAACCTATGTGCGGCTCTGCTTTAAAAAAGTTATAATATATTCAACGGGATGTTATTCTTGTGCCGGACTAATATGCAGGGTTGAATTTTCTTCTCGCGCGGATGGCCTTCCAGTTATGCCTGTTTGCAACCACTACTAAAGTCATGATTGATATTGAATAGGAGATTAGATTGATGAATGAGACCGGCGACAAGTATCGCGGCTTGATGAAAAAAATTGAGTTGCCAAAAGGAAAGTTGGGGGTTTTGTTGCCCGGAATGGGAGCGGTGAGTTCGACACTGATCGCGGGGGTCTTTTTGGTGAATGCGGGGCACAGCAAACCTATTGGATCCGTGACGCAGATGTCACGAATCCGTCTGGGGAAAAGGGATAATCCACAATATCCCTTTATTAAGGATTTTGTCCCTCTTGCTGGTTTGACCGATATTGAATTTGGTGGATGGGATATTTATGAGGATAATTGCTATCAGGCCGCTCTGACTTGTGGGGTAATCGATAAGCAGGAGCTTGACCTGGTGAAGGAGCAGTTGGAGGCCATCAAGCCCTGGTCCGCTGTGTTCGATCCGGCTTTTGTTAGAAATTTGACGGGAACAAATATAAAAAGCGCTCCCAATAAAATGGCCCTGGCCGAACTTTTGATGCAGGACATTGAAACCTTTAAGAAAGAAAAAGGCCTGGATCGACTGGTGATGTGCTGGTGCGGATCGACGGAAGTTTATCAGGACGTTATGGACCATGAAGCCTTTCAAACTCTTCCAGCCTTTGAGTCGGCCTTGAAAAATAATCTTGCTCTGATTCCCCCATCCATGATCTACGCTTATGCGGCAATAAAAATGGGGATTCCTTTTGCCAATGGTTCTCCAAACTTGAACGTTGACATTCCAGCGATGGTGGAATTATCTATAAAGAACAATGTTCCTATTGGGGGCAAAGATTTCAAAACCGGACAAACCTTGATGAAGACCATTGTGGCGCCTGGACTTAAGGCCAGAATGCTGGGACTTGATGGCTGGTTCTCCAGTAATATATTGGGAAATCGTGATGGCGAAGTACTGGATGACCCGGACTCTTTTCGATCCAAGGAGGTGACCAAGGGATCGGTTCTGGAAAGTATTCTGCAGGATGATCTTTATCCTGACCTTTATGGGGACTATTACCATAAAATCCGTATCGAATATTATCCTCCAAGGGGAGACGCTAAAGAAGGCTGGGATAATATTGATATAAAGGGTTGGCTGGGCCAAAAAATGCAACTGAAAATAAATTTTCTTTGCCGCGATTCTATTCTTGCGGCACCCGTAGTTCTTGATTTGGTCTTATTCCTTGATTTGGCGCAACGAGCGGGAATGAGAGGGGTGCAGGAATGGCTTTCTTTTTACTTTAAATCTCCCCAATGCCGACCTGACCTTAAGCCCGTGAATTCCCTATTCGATCAGGACGATAAACTTAGAAACACCCTGCGGATCATTATGGGCGAAGAGGTGATTGACCACTCTGGACTAAATTATTATGAGAATAAAGGTTGAGCCTGCTTTATTGCCGGGGGTGCAAAAACCCCCGGCAACTTGGTACCACCTCCCCTCAATGGTTGCCTTTTCAGCGCAAAAATATTTTTTTTGCGGGTTCAATTTTTTTTACGTCCGCTAAACTCCCCTGAAAAATATCCGCAAACGTAATATCCGTGGGATTAAATTTTTAATTTGTCCATAGTCGACAAAAAGTAAATCTGATAGCTCCAAGTGGAAATTCTGTATCACCATTGAAATAATTAGCTTTATTTGCTTGACAATCTTTGGTGTTGAATTTATCGTGAATGTTAGTTGCAGGGTAAATCTTATTTTTTGGTTTATTTTGTGGAGTAGGAGAGATACCAGAAATAAGGCATTGAGGACTTTTTTTTGGAGGCAAGGCGCGTTATGTTCTACGAGGTCAGGATTTTCGACGCCAAAGGAGAACTGAAAAAAGTATTATCCCCAAAAAAGCTAAGCAACAGATTTTGGAAGAGCGGTGAACAGAACCTGATCGACTTTGGTGATAAGGAGAG
>Ga0210019_1005540_pt1 | contig 10487 bp, 10 predicted proteins | sample CryGeyCG2114_020_2_FD_183969 | JGI IMG/M metagenome (GOLD analysis project Ga0210019, IMG submission 183969) | Groundwater microbial communities from aquifer - Crystal Geyser CG11_big_fil_rev_8/21/14_0.20 (SPAdes) (version 2) | ecosystem: Environmental > Aquatic > Deep subsurface > Groundwater ...
AGAGAGGTTATATTAACACACTAAGATGTTCTTGTCAATTGACACTGCTATCTTAGTATGATATACTTTATTTATTAATCACCAAATAAGGAGAATTCTATGGCATTTATAACTTATCGTAAATTCAAGATGGTCTTGATGGAACACTGGATTAAAATCGCTGTTGCGGCAACAGTGGTTATCCTTATAATCCTGTCTATATGGGGCCTTGCGTCATTGGAATCATTCTACAGACATCTTACAATAGCCCAGATGCCCATAAGCCTGCTTCTGGCAGGCGTCAACGCAGGCATATTCGTATTTATGTATATGATATTCCTGCAGGGCGGTTTTACAAAGATAAAACAGACTACTATAAAAGGCGAAAACGTAAATATCCACTGGGATGACGTCATAGGCATGGAAGGAGCAAAACAGGAAGCCCTCGAAGTCGTGGAATTGATAAAAGACAGGACAAAACTTTTAAAGATAGGCGGAAAAATTTTGAGAGGCCTTCTGATGATAGGGCCTCCGGGCTGCGGCAAAACATATCTTGCCAAAGCCATTGCCACAGAAGCAGGCATACCTTTCATATCCATGTCAGGCAGCGAATTCACGGAAATATTCGTAGGGGTCGGCGCGGCGCGCGTAAGAAAATTATTTAAAAAAGCCCGGAGCCTGGCGTATGGATACGGCGCAAGCATTATCTTCATAGACGAGCTAGACGCTATAGGAAGACAGCGTTCCTTTAGCTTTATGGGCGGCGGTCAGGAAACCAACAGCACTCAGAATCAGCTTCTCGTAGAAATGGACGGCCTTCAAGATAAAGATAGTAACGTTATTATCATAGGCGCTACCAATGCCGCGGAAGGCATCCTGGATCTCGCGCTCTTAAGGCCTGGAAGATTTGACAGAAAAATCTACATAGACAGGCCTAACCTGGAAGAGAGAGAAAAGGTATTTGAATATTATCTTAAAAAAATAAAATACGAACCGACTGTAAACATAGGAAGGCTCGCGAGACAAGCAGTGCATAAATCACCCGCTGAAATTGAAAACTTGATAAAAGAATCCGCTCTTATAGCAACCCGAAACAAAAAAGAAAGTGTGGGCAATAAAGAGCTGTCGGAAGCCATGGAACGCATAGAGATGGGCATGAAGCACAAGAAACATATGACAAAAGAAGAAAGAGAAATGGTCGCGTTCCACGAAACAGGGCATCTTGTAGTCATGTATATGTTTCATCCTACGGATGACGTATTCAAGGCCTCTATAATATCGCGCAAAGAAGCCCTCGGAGTAGTGCATGCCCAGCCCAGGGAAGAGCTGTACACGCACAATAAAGAAAAACTTCTGGCTGACATAAAAGTAGACCTTAGCGGATATGTTGCAGAAAAGATAAAATTCGGGACTACAAGTACCGGGGTTGCTTCTGATTTCCAAAAAGCCATGCAGATAGCTCATAATATGGTCTGGATGATAGGCATGAGTGACGCAGGTTACGCAGGTGATTATACAATAATACCCAAATCGCAATTATCAGAGTCCTTAAAAGAAAAACTCAACTTTGAAACAGACAAGATAATACAAAACTGCCTCAAGGAGGTCGAGGCGCTTCTTAAAAAAGAATGGCCTATAGTGGACCGCTTTGTAAAAGAACTCCTTGAAAAAGACGAATTAGAATACGATGAGATTGAAGCAATATTCAGGGAATACGGAAAAGGCCACAACTTCAAGAAACCTGAATGAGCACCCTCCTGACAAGATATAAGGTCTTAGCCATATTTTTAATCCTCTCCGGCCTTTCTGCCTGCGATAAACCAACCTATCCCACAGGTAAAATTGAAGAATCCGTCTTAAAACTCTGCAAAGACGAATACAAACTCGACAATGTAAAAGTAAAGATCGCCGGCTCTACTATGGGCGTATATATCCCCATAGAAGGCCTGGTGGATCCGGATCTAAAATTAGATCAAAAAGCCGGAGAAAAAATAGAGGACGTAGCCCTCTCCATTCACCGCGTCACCACAAGCACGGACATGCCTTTGAAGTTTTATATCCTTACAGCCAGGGACACTAAAATTCCGGGCGCGGAATTCATACTTACGGGATTTATATACGACGTTGTGAGGGTCAGGCTCTTTGATATATCAAGAGGCGAATATTTCCAGAGGATATTAAGGGATTTCAGGTTCAATCCGGCCATAGCAGGAGAAAAAAAAGTGCGGGAATTTTTTGACGCCCTAAACCAGGACTCGTCTCTGACAGAAACTCTGAAGCCGATATTGTATCCTGTATACGCAATAGGCAGGAAAGACTCTCAGAAAATAGAAATAACAGACATAGAATCAAAGGAGCTATCAGACCACGAATCTATTCTTTATATAAAAACTATCGAAAGATATGAACCCTCTCCGGGATTCGAAGCCTATACTGCAATATTCCCTCCTGGATTTAAAAATGAATATCTTTTTCTGATAGACATATCTTTATTTATGAGCCCGGTAAAAGAAATAGTATCAAAATATTTTTATTCAAATAATGAAATAATGCAGAGAAACCTTGAGGATGCTTTCAAACAATATCAAGATTCTGGCATTATAGGTATGGATGGCTTCCCAAAAAAAGATCTGGATCTGGGGTGGTTCCTGAGTCAGCAGATTTCCAGAAGGATAAAATCGATTTTTGAAGAAGACAGGAAATTAAAAAATAATTTTAAGGTAATTTCCAGTCTTGGTGGGATAAAAGACCGGGTCTTTCAGTTTAAATTTAACATATCTTCAAATGACGGTAAAACCGGAGACGAGAAAATCATATTTTCCAATATAATAAGGATGACCGGTAAAACCCTGCATCTTTATGAATTCGAAGAATATAAAGGCGTGGAATTTATAAACCTGGCTGATGCCGAGAAGAAAATATATCTTTCAAAAGAGGATCTGGAAAGATTCAGGAAAAATAAACTAGATATTGCATCGCTGAAATATTAAAGCTCAAGTTGACACTCTGACATTGTCAGAGTGTCAACTTAGATAATTCTTACTTTTCTGCCTTCTATCTTTAATTTTCCCTCTATGAATAATTGGATTGCCCTGGGGTAGATTTTGTGCTCTTCTTCGTGTATGGCTTCCGCGAGAGTTTCTTCCGTATCGTCCTCTGTTACCTTGACGGGCGATTGCAATATTATCGGGCCCGAGTCCATATCTTTGGTAACAAAATGCACCGTAACCCCGGTAATCTTTGCGCCATATTCAAACGCGTCTTTTATCCCGTGAGCTCCTTTAAAAGACGGTAGAAGAGCCGGGTGGATGTTCAAAATTTTATTTTCATAAGCGCTTATAAAATCCTCTGACAGCATCCGCATGTAACCTGCGAGGACTATAAGGCCTGTATTTTCTTTTTTAAGCGCTTTCAATATCTCCGTTTCAAAATCTTTCTTTGTCTTAAAATTCTTGCTTTCAACCACGAGCGTCCGTATGCCTGCGTCTTTTGCCCTCGTGATGGCATAGCAGCCGGGCGCATCAGAGACGACAAGTTTTATATCGGCTTTTATACGGCCTTTTTTTTGGCTATCTATTATAGCCTGCAGATTCGTGCCGTTACCTGAGCAAAAAACAGCTATATTCACCCCGCTCTTCCTTTCTTGTTCACCATAAGTCTTAGGAAGGGCGGGGTTCATATAAAAACCTCCTCTATCTTCTTTAAGATATCTCTTTTGGAAGCTGCGCCTACCATCCTGGCTACCTCTCCGCCGTTATTGAAAAATATAAGCGTAGGTATATTCATAACGCTGAAGCTGGTTGCCGTGTCCATGGCATCGTCTATATTAAGTTTAGCGACCTTATATTTGCCTCTATATTCGTCCGCTATCTCTTCAACCGTGGGCGCGAGCATTTTACACGGCATGCACCACGTGGCCCAAAAATCCACGATCACAGGATTATCCGACTTCAACACAACCTCTTTAAAATTATTGTCATTTAACTCTAGAACATTTCCTGCCATATTTTCCCTCCCTGCTTTCTATGTTCGTTGTTCGTCGCTCGATGTTCGTCGCTCGTGACTCGCGGTTCGTCGTTCGATTACGATTCACGAATCACGAACGACGAGTGACGACACTATGTTTTTACTATGCATTTTGTAGGGCATTTTTCAATAACCGCCTGCCAAGGCGTATCAGGTTTTGCCCTGCTGTAATCCGCCCTGGAAAGATTATTTTCCACCAAAAACACGCCTCCTGATAACTTCTCGCAAATCCTGCATCCTATGCACCCTGCGGGGCATATAGATTTTACAACAGCTCCTTTATCATGTGAAAGGCATTTTACATAAACTTTATCATCTGCATTCCCCAAAATAATTATTTTTTTAGGGCATGCCCCGACGCATTTACCGCAGCCGGTGCATTTAGACCCGTCGACTACCGGTATATCATTCCCGTTTAAATGGATCGCGTTAAAAGGGCATATCTCCACGCAATCCCCGAAACCAAGACAGCCGAATCTGCATTCTTTATTGCCGCCGGCTAATAAATTGGCCCCTGCGCATTTTTTTAAACCGCTATATTCATATTTATCCGAAGACCTTTTGCCTCCGTTGCATCTTACGCGGGCTATCTTTTTCTTTTTTACCTTTATACCCACCCCTAGAATACCGGCAATCTTATCGTAAACCTCCTGGCTGCCGGGCGCGCAAGCCGTAACCTCGGCCTTTCCGCCTACTATCGCCTCTGCTAAATTGGCACATCCTGCCATGCCGCAGGCCCCGCAATTAGCTCCGGGGAGGGCGTGTATTACCATATCTATCTTAGGATCCACATCAACCCTGAAAATCTTTGAGGCATACGCGAGCCCCAGGCCGAATAAAAGCCCCATTATTGACATTGTTAAAATAGGTATTAGCATATTTAAAACCTAAATCCGCTGAAGCCCATGAAAGCCATTGACATGAGCGATGCGATTATAAACGCGATCGGCGCGTTCTTAAAAGACGGCGGTATATCGCAGAGTTCAAGCCTCTCTCTTATCCCGGACATAAAGAGCATCACAAGTATATAACCCAGGCCCACGCAAAAACCCTGCAAGGCCGATAAAGTAAAGCTGGTTAACATATTAATTCCCGGCTTAAAAAACATCTCACTGTTTAAAACAGCTACTCCAAACACTGCGCAATTTACCGTGATGAGCGGAAGATATATCCCCAGAGTCCTGTAAAGCGCCCGGCTGAATTTTTTTATGACCATCTCTACAAATTGGACAAACGAAGCGATCACCAGGATGAAGGAGATTGTCCTTAAATATTCTATATGGCAAGGGACTAGTATAAAATTATAAATAGCCCAGGTGATTATTGAAGCGCACGTTGTTACGAACGTAACAGATATCCCCATATAAAGAGCGGGTTTGGTTTCTTTTGAAATACCTATAAATGAACATAACCCCAGGAACTTAGAAAGTATAAAATTATTTATAAATATAGCACCTATTATTATCGACAAAAACATCGTAAGATCCATTACGCAGCGCTCCTTCTCTTAGAGAGAAAATTAATGCCGCCTATTAAAAGCCCTATCACTAAAAGCGCGCCGGGCGCTAAAACCAGATACAAAACAGGCTCAAAACCCTTTATAATCAGAAGTCCGAAAAGGGTGCCGCTCCCAAGTATCTCCCTTATGCTAGCAATAAGTAAAAGAGCTAACGTAAAACCAATACCCATTCCCAGCGCATCAAGTAGTGAACTGAACACGCCTTGTTTGCATGCAAACGCCTCTGCCCTTCCGAGCACAATGCAGTTTACGACAATAAGCGGCACGAATATCCCCAGCGCCTTCGAAAGCTCAGGCGCATATGCCTTCATCATAAGCTCAACGATCGTGACAAATGTAGCTATTATAACAATAAAACACGGTATCCTGATCTGGTCAGGTATAAATTTTCTGACTAAAGATATAATGATATTTGAGCCTATTAAAACAAAAGTAGCTGCAATTCCCATGCCCATACCGTTAATTACGCTTGTGGAAACAGCGAGCGTAGGGCAAAGCCCAAGTACCAGCCTGAAAGTAGGATTTTCGCTCCCGATGCCTTTAAAAAATTCCTTAAATAAATTTTTCATAGTACTCTCATAACAATATTGTCCGAGCGAGCCCCTCGGCTCCGCTCGGGGTAAACTCCGCGGGTCGAGAACCTTTTAGAACTTCTCGACTTTGCTACCATGCTAAATTCTTTATGTCCGCTCGAAGAATATTATATGGCTTTTTTAACAACCCCATATTTTTTTGTTTTTGTAAACCTATCTATCACCGGGACTGCCGCGTTCATGAATAATATTGAGTAGCAAACGCCTTCCGGATAACTGCCTCTTAATCTTATTACGGCGGTAAGTATCCCGCAACCGATACCGAAAATAATCTTGCCTTTTTTAGTGAGAGGCGAGGTCACGTAATCGGTCGCCATAAAAAAAGCTCCCAGGATAATCCCGCCGGCCAGTATATTAAAAATAAAATCCCCTTTAAAAAATCCTTCTTTTCCGAATATCCATGTAATAATGCCGAGCGTCCCTATAAAACTCAGTGGTATGTGCAGAGAAATTATTTTTTTAGCCAATAAAAACAGCGCGCCTATGACCAATGCTATCACGCACACCTCGCCTATAGAACCTGCCCTGTTCCCGAGAAAAAGATCCATATAAGTAAAATGCGCCGCTGTTTCTTTAGCCAAAGGTGTCGCACTGGATATCGCGTCAGGCCACCACCTAGGATTTTTCCATGTGGTCATATAAACAGGCCATGAAATTTGTAAAAACGCCCTTCCTACAAGAGCTGGATTAAATATATTTTGACCCAGGCCTCCGAAAATCTGTTTTCCTAAAATAACACTCACAACGCCCCCTGCAATAGGTATCCAAAAAGGTATTTGAGCCGGAAGATTATACGCGAGAAGCAGCCCTGTCAATATGGCGCTTCCGTCTAAAACTGTTTTTGGATCTCTGTTTCTGAATTTTAAAAATAACGCCTCTGTAAAAATACAAGATAAAATTGACAGGATTATTACATTCAGGCTTGATATGCCATATATATATACTCCGGCTATGCCTGACGGGATAAGAGAAATTACCACAGTCCACATGATCTTTTTTGTGGTCTGGCCTGATTTAATATGCGGACTTGGGGAAACAGTAGGTTTATTCATCGCGATTATTCAATATTTTCAATCCTTGAGATTTGATGGAATCTAGTACTGCCCTGGAAGATATAGTTGCGCCTGTAATTGCCTGAATTCCTTCTTTGGATAATTCTAACTCTTTTATATTTCTATTTATGAACTGTTCTGTAAAATAAGGGGATATGATTTTCCAGGAATGTTTTTCTTTTTTGAATATTTCTTTTAAAGAGCTGAATAGCGTCCCAGTAGAAACAATTTCCATAATCTTGGCGCCAAGGCCCGGGGTTTCGTTCTGAGAAAGGATCCTTACCCCTGTAATGGTCCCGTCTTTTTTAATCCCCGCCATTGTTTCTATAACGCTCGAGTAGCCATACTTTTTAGCAATATATATGTATCCCTGCGGTTCCGGGCAGCTTCCTTTGAACACTTTTCTGTATTTTACTACTCCGCCTTTTTTTACAATCTCTATCCTATCTCCTATTGTCTCAGGCATTACCTGTTTAAGAGCTTCTTCCTGAATCATGCTCTCTTGTTTTTGTATCCTGGATTTTGTCAGGCTATAAGTCCCGGCTAGAATAGATGCTGCTATTAAATTAACAAGAAATAAAATAAACGCGAATTTTAAAATAGTTTTCACCCAGCTCTTCCTTCCTAATATTTATCCCAGCCCAAAGGAAGGGCTGGGTTCATTGCCTTTTTATCTTTAATTTCGCAAGTTTTATAAGCTGCACAAGCGGTATCTTAGACGGACATACAAAACTGCAAGACCCGCATTCAATACAATCAAGAGGGTCATAAGAACCAGCTATGTCAAATCTCTCTTTTTTAACGCTGAGCCCTATGGCGCAAGGCATAAGGCCCAGAGGACAAGCCTCAATGCACCTGGAACACCTGATACAGCCAAGCTCTTCTTCTTTCACTTTGAACTTTTTATCAAGGGCCAGGATGCCGGATGTACCTTTAATAACAGGCGCGTTCAGATTAAATTGAGCCACTCCCATCATGGGGCCGCCCATTATAATTTTATATACGCCGGCCTTGGGGCTTAACCCGCAATAGTCAAGAATATCTTTTATCGGAGTCCCTATCCTTGTTAAAATATTTTTTGCTATGCTGGGAAAACTGCCTGACACCGTTATGACTCTTTCATACAAAGGCTTTCTTAAATAAACCGCTTCATAGACAGCAAAAACCGTCTGCACGTTATTTACAACAACCCCTATATCAAGAGGCAGGCCCCCTGAAGGCACTTCTTTATCCAATAACGTCTCTATAAGCTGTTTCTCCCCTCCCTGTGGATATCGCGTCTTCAGATTCGCCATATTTATCCTGCAATTTTCATCTTTTATTCTGAACAATGCGCTCTTTACGTTCTCTATCGCGTCCAGCTTATTTTCTTCTATGCCTATAATTATATCTTTAACCCCTAGAACCTTTGCCATTAATTGAACGCCTAAAATTATTTCTTTCGGTTTCTCCAGCATCAAGCGGTGATCGCATGTTAAAAAAGGTTCGCATTCCGCGCCGTTTATAATAAGCGTATTTATCTTCTTAGCCGGCGGAGGGTTTAACTTTACGGATAATGGAAACGCGGCGCCTCCCATGCCAACGATACCGGCTTCCCTTATTAAAGCTGCTATTTCTTCTTTTGATAAAGCAGATACGTCTTTGGCAGGTATCGAATCCAAAGACGCTTTCGTATCTTGCCCGTCTGATTCCACTATAATCGCTTTGGAAATACCTATTATAGGGTGAGGGCTTTCTTCAATCGCGATAACCCTGCCGGAAATACTTGAATGCAGGTTCGCGGAAATAAACCCTTTTGCATGCGCTATCAGGGATCCTGTTTTAACGCTGTCGCCTGCATTAACCGCAGGCTCTGAGGGGGCCCCTGCATGCTGGGATAAGTGCAATATCGCTCTCTTTGGGAGCGGGGCCTGCTCTATTTTCTTATTCTTTGTTATATTTTTAAAATCAGGCGGATGTATAAAATTTAAGCTCGTCATATTTATGTATTATACAAAAAAACCGGTTTCTTGACAACCTTTTTAAGTTCAGGTATACTCTCTCTTATAGGAGGTTAAAATGGGTATCGGAGACTTCGGAAAATGCTGCACAGATTGTCAGATTTATTGGACATGCGAAACCAAGTGGTATAGAGGCGAGCGGCACGAAGACGATATATGCTGCCCTACCTGCAATTACTATTCAACCTGTAAGGCATCAAGCAAATCCAAAAAGAAACAGAAATAAATGGCCCTTCGGAAAGTTTTTCTTTGTATAAAAGGGCCATCCTGAGCGGAGCGAAGGATCTCTAAACCTTATCTTCTTCTTTCTCCAGTTTTATTAATTTCACTAAACCTATAATAGAAAATAACATTCCTATTATAATAAGGACCCAGCCCCTTTCCACCTTTTCTGCGGCCAGAGACGCGAAGAACATAAACAAAATAAATCCAGCGTGCATTATTATTTCCAGAGAACTGAAGATCCTGCCTCTCATCTCATTCGGCATCACTTCATGAAGCAGTGTGTTGGAAGATACTATTATCGGCGCGCTAAAAATCCCGAGTGCTATGGACAACACACCGGCTATAAAAAAAGAAGGCATAAACTTAAGGCAGGCGGCGAAAATAACTATTATCAATCCTGCGGTCAGCAATCCGAAATTGATCACTTTTCTTTTTGAAAACTTCGAACCAAACCTTCCGTATATAACAGACCCCAGGAACAACCCCATTCCTAAAAACATTACAAGAAAACCAAGATGTTCAGTAGATGAACGCAGCGCCTCCTGTATAAACACTATTATTACAATGTAAATGGAGCCAGCCCCTGCCATGAGAAGAAACATGGTATTTGCGACCATCTTCACGTCCTTGTGGCTCCTCAAATACATCAGGCCTTCTTTTATGTCTTCTATAATAGTTTTCCGAGCGATGTCAGCGAGCTTTACGCCAGCCCTGGCAGATTCTATGTTTTCTTTTAATTTAACAACTACGAAAAATAGAAGTGCCGCGGATATAAAATAACTTATTGAGTCTATATAAAATCCTGCCTGAGGCCCGAATGCCGCAACTATCAAGCCGCTGAATCCGAAACTTACTATTGTGGCAATCATCATGGTAGTGGACGACAGAGAATTTGCCAGAAGCAGTTTGTCTTTATGCACAATATCAGGGATTATGGAAAGCTTTGAAGGCAGGAAAAATCTCGTGACAGAAAAAATTATGAATACGACTATATAGATAGGCACCATGCTGGTGGAATATTTAATAATAAGAGGAAGTAAAACCACCAGGCCGCCTCTTATAAGATCGCACGTGATCATGGTGGTTTTTCTAT
>Ga0210019_1005547_pt1 | contig 10475 bp, 10 predicted proteins | sample CryGeyCG2114_020_2_FD_183969 | JGI IMG/M metagenome (GOLD analysis project Ga0210019, IMG submission 183969) | Groundwater microbial communities from aquifer - Crystal Geyser CG11_big_fil_rev_8/21/14_0.20 (SPAdes) (version 2) | ecosystem: Environmental > Aquatic > Deep subsurface > Groundwater ...
GAAAAAATGGTTGATACTAATGATGAGTGGATTGCAAGCCGCACCGGTATCAAACAAAGACACATAGCCGTGGAAAGTGAATTTACATCTGATATGGCGGCAAAAGCGGCAGCAAAAGCTGTTTTAAAGGCGAATATAAAGCCTTCTGATATTGACTTAATTATTGTTGCTACAACTACTCCGGATACAACTTTTCCCTCCACAGCCGTTCACGTGCAAAGAAAAATTGAGGCAGGTGAGTGTATAGCATTTGATGTGCAGGCTGTTTGCGCAGGGTTTGTCTATGCATTGTCTGTTGCCGATAATTTTATAAAAGCAGGTCAGGTAAAAAACGCTCTGGTAATTGGTGCGGATAAAATGTCCAGTATAGTTGACTGGACTGATCGTGGGACTTGCATATTATTTGGTGATGGTGCCGGAGCGGTTGTTTTGCAGGCAAAAGACGGCGATTCAGGCGTGGTATCAACTCACTTATACGCAGATGGCAAATATGATAGTATTTTAAATACTACCGGTGGCGCATCATCAAACGGTCAGGTCGGTAAGGTTCATATGGACGGGCAGGAGGTTTTTAAGCATGCTGTCTCTAAGATGGGAGCCGCTATTAAAGCTGCGGCAACATTCAATGACCTTAAAGTTTCAGATATTGATTTTCTTGTCCCGCATCAGGCTAACAGCAGAATTCTTGATATGGTGGCTAAAAAACTTCGTATGACAGATGATAAAATTATCTCAACGGTTGCTTTGCACGCAAATACTTCTGCCGCGTCTATTCCGTTGGCGCTTGCCCATGCTGACAATGAAGGGAAGTTCAAAAAGGGTGATAATGTAGTCATTGCTGCTATAGGCGGTGGGCTTGCCTGGGGCTCGGCCTTGATTAGGTGGTAGTGTTCTTTTAAAAAAACAAAGGCCGTTACTTTTTGTTAATGTAGCATTCCGTTTTGTGTAGCGCGTATTTTAAGTCTTTTTTTAAGTCTATATAATCTCTGGTGATTGTTGAAAATCTTCCGATTAAAACATAGCTGAAGTTGTCTGAGGCGTGGTTGGTCATTACTTCGCGTGCTAATGCGCGAAGCCGGCGTTTCACACGATTGCGTATAACCGCGTTGCCAACGCGTTTTGTGACGGTGAAGCCGATTTTGATATATTCGTCTTTGGGTTTTTCTATAGGGTATGTCTGAAGAACCAGTCCCTTAGTAGCAACGTTGTTCCCGTTTTTGGAAGCGTGTAAAAATTCTTCCCGTTTTTTTAGTGAGAGAATTTTCATTTTATCCGTTATTAGGCAGAAAGACGCTTACGCCCTTTGGCTCTGCGAGCATTTAAAACTCTGCGGCCGCCAACAGTGGCCATGCGAGCACGAAAACCGTGTCTGCGTTTGCGAACTAGATTGCTTGGTTGAAAAGTACGTTTCACCTGTCTCTCCTAAAATATTCGTATTTCTTATGTCTCAAAGAGAAGCGCTTATACAAAAATATAAGGTGCAAGTCAACAATTAAATGGTTATTAATTACATAATGAATGTTTTTTATTTTTTACGCCTTAGCATTTCGTGTTTTATTGCAAAATGATAAGTATGTAATTATAAGGGTGTTTATGCTTTAAGAATGTAGGGTTAATTTCTAATGTATAAGGATTAAAAAAATCATGATTCACAGTAATAAACAAAAAGGTTTTACTCTTATTGAGCTTTCGATCGTAATTGTAATTATCGGCCTTATAATTGCCGGTGTTGTTGCGGGGCAAAGTATAGTAAAACAAGCCCAGCTTCGTGCAATTGTCACTGAGCAGGATCAAATTCGCGTTTCTTTGAATTCATTTAAACTTCAGTTTGATGCTGTTCCCGGGGATTTTAAGGATGCTTCTGACTATTGGGGCACTGACTGTCATGCGACTGATGATGATATATGTAATGGAGATGGTAATAAGAAAATTCTTATGTCCGGCACTACAAAGCTAAATGAATCATATTATGCTTGGCATCATTTAGCTCTTGCAGGGTTGTATAGCGGTTCATTTACACCGGGAGACGGCTCTATTGTAGGTGATATCGGTGTTAATATCCCGGCGTCTAAATTTCCTAATACCGGTATAACTCTCGCATATGACGACTCTTCTGCCGGAGCTACCAATATTACCGCGGGTGATGGTGATGATACTTCTGGAAATGGACGCGACGCAAATAAAAACGTTATGATGTTTGGTGGCGAGGTGGCCAGTGATATTGCCAACGCTACAATGTTTACTGCGGCTCAGGCTAAGGGTATAGATGATAAAATTGATGATGGAAACCCTACTCAGGGGCTTGTTTTAGGTAGTGGAACTACAACTGAGGCTGCCGGTACTTGTCTTGCTAGCGCTACGGCATATAATTTAGATAGCACCGACGACTCTCCGTGCGCTATTGCGATTACCTTCTAATAATTTTATGTGTTAATAAATAACTATTTAAGGGCGGTGTTTTATGAACGCTGCCCTTTTTGTTATTTACATTCGTGCAAATAGGTATATATATATTTGCTAGGTTATTACCCTTTATATGTTTTTTTAATTAACGTACGATTGGTTGTATAAGTATGGTGTTTAGGTTTTTTGCGGCTATTTCAACTTTGTTTTTCTCTTTTGCGGCCTTTGCCGGCCAGCCGAGGCCGTGGCAGTTTGGTTTTCAGGATGCCGCTAGTCCTGTTATGGAAAAACTTACGGATTTTCACAATCTTTTGCTTTATATAATATTCGCTGTTGCGATTTTTGTTATGCTGCTTATCGCATATGTTTGCATAAGATTTAACGCTAAAGCAAACCCCGTACCTAGCAAAACATCGCATAACACTTTAATAGAAATTATCTGGACCGCTGTTCCTGTGATTATACTGGTTCTTATTGCCATTCCTTCGATGAGGCTGCTTTATTATACTGAGGATGCTAAAGAGGCCGATATGACCCTAAAGGTTATCGGTAATCAGTGGTACTGGAGTTATCAGTATCCGGATTTTGAAGATATAGCGTTCGATAGTTACATGATTCCTGATGACGATATTAAGCCGGGTGAGCTTCGTCTTCTCGAGGTTGATAATAAGGTTGTTCTACCTATAAATACAAAAATACGTGTTCAAATTACCGGCTCGGATGTTATACATAACTGGGCAGTGCCGGCTCTTGGACTTAAGATTGACGCTATTCCGGGGCGTTTGAATGAGGGATGGACTTTAATAGATAAGTCCGGGACATATTACGGACAATGCTCTGAACTTTGTGGTGTAGGTCATGGTTTTATGCCGATTCAGATTGTAGCGGTTACTAAGGCAGAATTTTCTGACTGGGTTAAAACAAAGACTCATTCTCTTGCTGATTCGGGTGAGTCAAAAGAATTGGCAGCTATTGAATAATTAATTTAATTAAATAGGGAAGTTTGTATGAGTGCGGATCATCATAATCCAACTGGTTGGAGACGTTGGTTGTTATCTACTAACCATAAGGACATCGGTACTTTGTACCTTATACTTGCAATAGCAGGTGGTTTAATTGGCGGTTTATTCTCTGTGATGATGAGAATGGAGCTTGCAGACCCCGGTATTCAGGTTTTAGGCGGTGATCACCAGTTCTACAATGTGATTCTCACCGCTCACGCATTTATCATGGTGTTCTTTATGATAATGCCTGGGCTTTTTGGTGGGTTCGGTAACTGGTTTGTTCCCTTGCAAATCGGGGCCCCTGACATGGCCTTCCCTCGTATGAATAATATCAGTTTTTGGCTTTTATTTGTTGCTTTGGTTATGCTGCTTGCGTCGGCCTTTGTCGATGGTGGTGTTGGAACCGGGTGGACGGTTTACCCTCCTTTGTCAAGTGAGACATATCATCCTGGTATGGCTGTTGATATGGGTATTTTATCACTACACTTAGCTGGCGCGGCTTCAATTTTGGGCGCGATTAACATGATCGTTACTATTTTCAATATGCGAGCTCCGGGCATGACTTTTCATAAAATGCCTTTGTTCGTTTGGTCTATGTTGATCACCGCGTTCTTGCTTGTATTGGCTCTTCCTGTTTTGGCCGGTGCTATTACTATGCTACTTACCGATCGTAATTTCGGTACATCTTTCTTTAATCCGGCCGGTGGTGGTGACCCTGTTTTTTGGCAGCATTTATTTTGGTTCTTCGGGCATCCTGAGGTGTATATCATTATTCTTCCCGGTTTCGGAATAATAAGTCATATTGTGTCTACCTTCTCTAAAAAGCCTGTTTTCGGATATCTTGGTATGGCATATGCAATGATGAGTATCGGCGTGGTAGGTTTTGTTGTTTGGGCTCACCATATGTATACTATAGGCTTTAATGTTGACACTTTGGCTTACTTTACTCTGGCTACAATGGTTATTGCTGTGCCTACGGGAATTAAAATATTTAGTTGGATTGCAACAATGTGGGGCGGTTCAATTGAGTTTAAAACACCTATGCTTTATTCCATAGGTATGATATTCCTATTCACTGTGGGTGGTGTAACGGGTGTTGTGTTGTCAAATGCCGGTGTTGATAGAGCATTTCATGATACATATTATGTTGTAGCTCACTTCCATTATACAATGTCAATGGGTGCTATATTCTCTGCTTATGCGGCGTTCTATTACTGGATAGGTAAAATGTCCGGTCGTCAGTATAATGAAACTTTGGGTAAACTGCATTTTTGGATAACCTTTATTGGCGTAAATATAACGTTCTTCCCTCAGCATTTCTTGGGGATGGCCGGAATGCCTCGCCGTATTCCTGATTATCCTGATGCATTTGCGGGCTGGAATTATATGTCGTCAATCGGTTCTTATATTTCATTCGGCGCGGCATTGTTCTTTATTTATATAATATTCCATACTTTAAAATATGGTAAGCCTTGCCCGAAAGACCCGTGGAACGATATTAATGGTACTTTGGAGTGGACGGTAACTTCTCCTCCGCCATTCCACAGTTTTGATAAAATTCCGAAGGTTAAGTAGTAGGAATTGTAGATAGTAAAATTATGAGAGTCTGTGTGATAATATCGCCAGACTCTCATGTGTTTGAGGGTGGATGATTTGCAAATAATGTCACATAATATATCAGTGGAGCCGCAGATAAGAGATTATATCTCTTTGTTAAAGCCGCGTGTTATGTCTCTTGTGGTTTTTACAGGTGTTGCGGGGATTTATTTAGCGCCCGGGAATATTAATTTTTTTATAGCAATCGTCGCAACATTATGTATAGCACTTGGCTCCGGCGCTGCCGGTGCTATTAACATGTGGTATGAGCGCGATCTTGACGCTCTTATGAAAAGAACAAAGAACAGGCCGATTCCGGGTGGTCGGATGATAGCGGAAAATGCTCTCGAATTTGCAGTTATAGTGGCATTTTTTAGCGTTTTTTTAATGTCTATTGCAGTAAATTATGTAGCAGGTGCTTTGTTGCTTTCTGCAATTTTATTTTATGTGTTTGTTTACACTATATGGCTTAAGCGCCGTACTCCGCAAAATATTGTGATAGGCGGTGCTGCAGGAGCTTTTCCTCCTATGATAGGATGGGCGGCGGTTACATCTTCTATATCTATCGAAAGTGTGATATTATTCTTGATAATATTCTTATGGACACCGCCGCATTTTTGGGCTTTGGCTTTGTATAAAAATGATGATTATAGCTCGGCCGGCATACCGATGCTGCCTGTGGTCGCAGGGTCTGAGTATACACGAAAGCAAATGCTTATATACACGGTATTACTTGTGGTTAGTTCCCTTGCTCCTTTGTATTTACAAATGTTTGGCCTTGTGTATGGTGTTGGAGCGTGCTTGTTAGGGGGTAAATTTTTATATCATTCATATAAAATATACAAAAAATATAGCGAAGAAAGAGCGAGGTCGATGTTTAAATTTTCGATTTTCTATCTTTTCGCCTTATTTGTTTTGATGATGGTTGATAAGGCTTTAATTTAGGGGGATGTATGCCGATACACGAAATACACAAAAAAAAGAAAATTAAGAATTATACTTTATTAGCCATACTTGTGGCGTTTATATTGACCTTCTTTTTCGTTACAATAGTTAAGTTTCAGGATAATGCAGCCAATGTCCAGTCTGAAAGAAAAGAATAAAAGAACTGCTAAAAACGTTTCTTTGTTTGTCGCGGGAATGTTCGCTTTGGCGTTTGCCTCATTCCCTTTATATAATTTGTTCTGCAAGGTGACCGGATATGGTGGTAAACCTAAGACTATAGGTGTGAAAGAAAGTGCCTCGCATATTGAGGAGCGAGTTATTACCGTACGTTTTAATGCTGATAAGATGAAAAACGTACCTTGGGTATTTAAGCCTGAACAAAAGCAGGTTGATGCTCAGGTCGGTGAAAATAAATTAATATTTTATACTTCGGAGAACCTGTCCGATCAGCCTTTTACGGGTATGGCTACTTATAATATAGTGCCCGAGCAGGCTTCGCCATATTTTCATAAGGTGCATTGTTTTTGTTTTGACGAGCAGACTTTAGCGGCAAATGAAAAGGTTGATATGCCTGTTTCATTTTATATTGACACAGATATAATGAAGGATCGCACATTAGATAATGTAAAGACCATTACTCTTTCATATACATTCTTTAAAGCTGAGTGAGGGTAAAATCAAAAGTTGGCTTTTTAAGAAAATATATGTATAAGATATTTAGCTATTTTTGAATAATTACGGAGTTTTCTAAAAATGAGTGGACAGCAGCAGCATGATTATCATCTCGTAGACCCTAGCCCCTGGCCGATTATCGGCTCGTTCTCAGCGTTGTTTTTGGCAACCGGGGCTTTGTTTTTTATCCATGGCAAGCCGGCTGGTGATGTTATGTTGCCGATTGGTTTTGCGGCTGTATTGTTTACCATGTTCGTCTGGTGGAGAGATGTTATTCGTGAAGGAGAAGTTGGAAATCACCACACCTCACTGGTGCGTCATGGCCTGCGTCTTGGTATGGCGTTGTTCATATTGTCGGAAGTGATGTTCTTCTTTGCGTTTTTCTGGGCGTTCTTTAAAGCGGCTTTGGCTCCTACTCTTTTGTTTGACGGTTCTCATATATTTGACAGTGCTACAGAATTAGTGCGTGGCTCGTGGCCACCTGCGGGAGTTGAGACTTTCGATCCTTGGGATCTGCCTTTGATAAATACTCTTATTTTATTACTTTCAGGTACTACTGTAACCTGGGCTCATTATGCATTGTTACATAATGATAGAAAAACTTTGATAAAAGCTTTGGCTATAACTGTTGTTTTGGGCGTGTCGTTTACTTGCTTGCAAGTTTATGAGTATAATCACGCTGCCTTCGGGTTTGAAGATGGTATATACTCGTCCAATTTTTATATGGCTACCGGGTTTCATGGGGCGCACGTTATTATAGGTACTATATTCCTGGCAGTTTGCCTGATTCGCGCGGCTAAAGGTCAGATGACTCCTGAGGCGCATCTTGGTTTTGAGTTTGCTGCGTGGTACTGGCACTTTGTAGATGTTGTTTGGCTGTTCCTTTTCGCGTTTATATATGTTTGGGGAGCCTGATAGAGTAGTTTATGCGCAATCTATCATTATTTGAAGTCTCGTTATTTAATAAATGCCCGTCTTGCCAAAAAACGGGCATTTATGCTTCACTGCTTGGTGTAAAAGATGAGTGCGAAGTATGTGGATTTGCTTTAAAAAACCATGACGCAGGAGATGGTCCTGCCTTTTTCGCAATGTTTATAACTGCTACTATTGTCTCTATATTAGCCGTTTTAGCGGAAATATTTATGCGGCCACCTTTATGGTTGCATATGATCGTATGGAGTGTTCTAACTATAGTCTTGTCGATATTTTTTTTGAGGGTGATAAAGTCCGGGCTTATAGCGTTGCAATATAAATACAATGTTCTGGGATATAAAAAGAAAAAATGAAAATTCATAAAAATACTATTCCTACATTATTTACTATTCCTGCGCTTATTGTGCTTGTTTTTCTTGGTAGCTGGCAGGTGCACCGTCTTAATTGGAAAAATAACATTGTTTCTGAGGTGGAAAGCAAAATTGCTATGGAGCCGATTCTCATGCCATCTAAGGTTGATGATATTGAAGATTTGAAATATAGAAAAATAATTGCCAGAGGTGAGTTTTTACATGATGAGGAGATTCATTTATTTACGGGTCAAAAGAAGTTTAAAGGGGATTCGGGATACGATATTCTAACTCCTATGAAATTGGAAAATGGCGGCTATGTTTTGGTTGATCGTGGCTGGGTTCCGTCTGATAAGAAGGAAGCTGACAAAAGGCCGGAAACTCTAACAGATGGTGTGGTAACAGTTTTGGCTATGCTACATAAGGGAGAAAAGCCCGGCCGTTTTACTCCTGATAATGATATGGAGGAAAATCTCTGGTTCTGGATAGATATGGATGCGATATCTAAACAAACCGGCCATGATTTCCAGAATTTATATTTAAGGCAACTTAAAAAAGATGGTGACTCTGATTTACCTGTAGGTGGTGATGAGAAAATAAAACACAGAAATGATCATTTGCAATATGCGGTAACGTGGTATGCGCTTGCTATTATTTTGATTGTAATCTATTTTCTCTACCGTAGAAGAAGTAACTAATAGCTAGCGGTTAGTAACTGGAAATGAGCTGATTACTAACCACCGGCTACTAATCACGGAATAAGGACGATATGGATAATTATAAAACACTGGAAAAAGTTTTCCGCAAATTAAATGACATAAGCACAGCGCAATCTGTTTTGCACTGGGATGCCGCAACTGTAATGCCAAAGGGTGGGGCTGAGGCGCGCGCCGATCAGTTAGCTACATTAAGCTCCCTGCACCATGCCATTTTAACTGATGAAAGTCTTGGTGAATTATTTGATAGCGCAGGTAAGAAGGGTCGCAAGCTTAATGAGTGGCAAAAAACTAACCTGCTTGAAATGAAGCGAGCTTACAAGCATGCGTCTGCCGTGCCTAATAAGATGATAAAAGATCTTAGCAAAGCAGGTTCAAAATGCGAGATGGTTTGGCGTGAGGCTCGTAAAGAGAATGACTTTAAGAAGTTGCTCCCTCATTTAAAAGATGTTGTTGGTATTGTGCGTGAAGTCGCAAAAATAAAAGGTGAGGCTTTTGGTTGCTCTCCCTATGACGCGCTTCTCGATCAGTATGATCCGGGTCGTAAGTCCGCTCAGCTGGATAAGGTGTTTGATGATTTGTCAGGCTTTCTTCCTTCTTTTATCAAAGAAGTTGTTGAAAAACAAAAATCCAAGAAACTTACTGAGCTTAAGGGGCCTTTCCCTATTGAAATACAAAAAAATATATCTCGTCAACTTCTCGATGTTGTAGGGTTTGATCTTAATCATGGGCGTCTGGATGAAAGCCACCACCCGTTCTGCGGTGGATATCCGGGTGATATACGTATTACCACGCGTTATGACGAAAATGACTTTACCTCAGCTTTAATGGGGGTGGTGCATGAGGCCGGCCATGCTATGTATGAGGCGGGTTTGCCTGAAAAATGGCGTGGTATGCCGGTAGGTGAAGCACGTGGAATGAGTGTGCACGAAAGCCAGTCTCTACTTGTTGAAATGCAAGCGTGCAGAAGTAAAGAGTTTGCAAAATTCCTGTTACCTATTTTGAAGAAAGAGTTTGATGTAAAAGGTAAAGGCTGGAGCGCTGAGAATCTTTACGGTCTATTTACCAAAGTGGAGCCTTCGCTAATCAGAGTGGACGCTGACGAGGTTACTTACCCTGCTCATGTTATGCTGCGTTATTATATTGAAAAATATATTATCTCGGGTGATATGGAGGTGGAAGATCTTCCTGATGCGTGGTCGCAGGGAATGGAAAAATTCCTCGGCATTAAGCCGACCGATGATAAAGACGGTTGTATGCAGGATATTCATTGGATGGATGGAACGTTCGGTTATTTCCCTACATATACATTGGGGGCGATATATGCCGCCCAGTTATTTGCGGCTGCTAAATCAGCTAATAAGGAAGTTTTGCCTTCAATAGGCAAGGGTGACTTCAGTCCTCTTAAGGATTGGCTTAACAAGAATATTCACCAATGGGGATCAAAAATGCCTACTGATGAGCTTATAAAAAAAGCAACAGGCAGTGAGCTTGATTTAGAAGTGTATAAAAATCATTTGAAAGAAAGATATTTGAAGTAGTCCTAGTGATAAGAAAACTAGCAACTAGTAACTAGCTATGAAATATATAAGCACCAGAGGCAAAGCGCCCAAATTGAATTTTGAAGATGTGGTAATTACCGGGCTTGCATCCGATGGCGGCTTGTATGTGCCTGAATCTATTCCGCAATTTTCAAAAGATGAAATAAATTCTATGCGCTCTTTGTCATATGAAGAGCTGATGATAAAAATTATCACTCCGTTTATTGGTGATGAAATTCCGCACGATATATTAAAGCAAATAGTTATAGATAGCTATTCGACTTTTCGTGATGAGCAAATAGCGCCTATTTCACA
>Ga0210019_1005548_pt1 | contig 10474 bp, 8 predicted proteins | sample CryGeyCG2114_020_2_FD_183969 | JGI IMG/M metagenome (GOLD analysis project Ga0210019, IMG submission 183969) | Groundwater microbial communities from aquifer - Crystal Geyser CG11_big_fil_rev_8/21/14_0.20 (SPAdes) (version 2) | ecosystem: Environmental > Aquatic > Deep subsurface > Groundwater ...
TCGAATCGGTGGACCTGGAGGAGCTGATCGGCTCGGTCCTGGCGCTGCTGGAGAACGACCTGCAGAAACGCCGGATCGCGGTGATCCGGCAGGTGGAGTCCGGCGGCGAGGCGATCGTGGAGGCGGACCGGGACCAGATGAAGCAGGTCTTCCTGAACCTGATCATCAACGCGATCGACGCGATGGGGGAGGTCCCGGAGCGCAAGCACACCCTAACCGTCACCCTGCTCCCTACCCCGGAAGTGCTGCAGGTCGAGGTGCGGGACACCGGCTGCGGCATCCCGGAGAAACACCGCTCCGCCCTGACCACCCCCTTCTTCACGACCAAGGAGAAGGGATCCGGGCTGGGGCTGGCGATCGTCCGGAACATCCTGGAAGGCCACCACGCCTCCCTCCACATCGACAGCCGGGTCGGTGAAGGGAGCGCCTTCACGCTGCACCTGCCCCGCCGCCAGCCCGGCTCCCTCTCCCGCGCCGCCTGATGCGGTATACTGGACCCCATGATGAAATTCACGCTCAGGGTCCGGATCATCTCCCTGATCACCCTCTTCACGGTGATCCTGATCGGCGCCTTCACCGCCCTGCTGCTCACCCGCCAGCTGGAGGTCATCACCCAGAACAACCGCTACCGGGCCCGGCTGGGCTCCTTCGTCGCAAAACGGGATTTTGAGCGGGCGCTGATCACCTCGATCCAGGCCGGCGATCCGGCGGCCGCCTTCCAGAAGCTGATCCCCCTGCTGCAGAAGGGACAGCTGGCCGAGGAGGCGATGATCGTGGACCCGGCCGGCAAGGTGGTCGCGGCCGGCACCGCCTACCGGGTGGGCCGGACCTTGGAGCCGGCGGAGCTGACCGCCGTCGAGCGGGCGGTCCGGTCCTACAACCCGAAGAAGTGGTTTGAGTCCCGCGTCACCCCCGAGAAGATCACCTTCCACATCCCGATCACGATTGATGAGGTCCCGCAGTATGTCGCGATCATGGACTACTCCCTGGGCAACATGGGACAGGCGATCCGGGAGGTGGGACTGCTCTGCTTCCTGGCGGCGCTGGCGGTCATTTTGGCCGTGGTCCCCCTCTGTCTGGCTCTGATCCGGGCGATCTTGGGACCGATCCAGCTGCTCGGAGACGCCACCCGGGACATCGCCGGCGGCAACCTGCAGCGGCAGGTGACCGTGCCAACCGAGGATGAGCTCGGAGACCTGGCCGGCACCTTCAACAACATGGCCAAATCCCTGGCCGAGATGAAGGCCAAGGCGGAAAACGCCAACCCCCTGACCAAACTGCCCGGCAACAACATGATCCATGAACAGATCGAGAAACGGCTCCAGTCCGGCAAGAAGTTCGTGGCGGTCTACTCCGACCTGGACAACTTCAAGGCGTTCAACGACAAGTACGGGATCGGGGCCGGCGACCAGGCGATCAAGCTGACCGCGGAAATCTCCAAGGAGGCGATCAAGAAAGGAGCGATCGGGGACTTCCTGGGGCACGAGGGAGGGGACGACTTCTTCATCCTGACCACCCCGGCCAAGGCCCAGGCGGTCACCGATTACCTCTGCCAGGAATTCGACAAACAGGTGCGGAAATTCTATTCGGAGGAGGACCAGAAACTGGGGAAGATCGTCTCCAAGGACCGGGAGGGGAACCTCAAGGAGTTCCCGATCATGACGATCTCGCTGGCCGGCGTCACCAATGCCCACCGGGAGCTGAAGACCTATGCCGAGATCACCAACATCTGCGCGGAGGTCAAGAAGATGGCCAAGAAACTGTCCAAGGAAACCGGAAAATCCAGCTTCTACCTGGACCAGCGGACCGGCGACCGCTCCGAAGGGACCGAGCAGAAAGAAACACCCGAAACCACGCCCGATTCCCCGCCGGCTTCCGAGCCGACACCACCGCCGGCGCCCCCCCCCGCCCCGCCGACCCCTCCACCGACACCGGCCGCCTAGGCCCCGCCGGCCAAAATTCGCCCCTCCCGGACCTCCGCCTCAAAACTTTCCAGCCCGGCGGCAGGCGGGGTCGTCAGGTCCACCAGGAGCACCGCCAGCGCCTGAATTGTCTGAAGACTCCGATCCGCCGGAACCTCCTCAACCAAGATCTGGAAGTTCTCCCCCTTCCCCACCCGGGCGGTCAGCTCAACCGGCATCCCGTTGGGAAGCTCGATCGGGACGGGCATCCGCCTCGAGATGGACAATGAGTCCGGAAGATCGGAAGGGATCATGACCATCTCCACGGCCCTGGGGCTGTTGTGGAGAATGGTATCCAGAGTGAAGTGGGTGGCCGCCCGATCACGATTCAACTCGGCGCCGGGAATCCAGAGGGCCAGGGCGGTCCGGGCGGGGTCCGAGCCGGTCTGATGGAAAACCCGGGCGATTTTCCCCTGAGCCTGATGCTCCGGGTTGAGCACGGCAGCCGAGGTCCCCCGGCCGAGCGCGAACTGCCTTTCCAAAAGCAGAGCAAGGCGTTCCGTCGATGCCACAGGGGGGTCCAGCTCAACAGGAACCACCCCCGCCCGGGCGGGCGATCCAATGGCCTCCCAGGCGATCCGATCCATGACCTGAGCATACCGATCCTCCTGCTGCTCCGTCTGCAGGCTAATCGTTCCGGCTTCGGCATCCGGCGCTTCAGCCGAGAAAAGCCCCCATGGATCGTCCCCTTCCCCGTCGCCGAAGAGCGCTTCCAAATCGCCTCCTCCCCCAAAATCATCGGGGCCTGGAATCGATCCGCCATTGGCGGAAGCGGGCAAATCGTTGAACAATCCCGCCGACACCGCCGCGGCGGTGCTCAACCACAGCTCATCTCCGGATGTCCTGCAATAAACCTCTTCCTGCAAATCCTGAAGCACCCCCCAGAGTCCCCGGATACGGGCCAGGTTGATTTGGTCATGCTCCAACACCCCCACTTCAAGCAACTCCGATCCAAATGGAGAAGAGTAGCGAACCATTTCAATTCGCCCGCTTCCAATTTGGGACCCAAAATCCGTCTGAAATTCATCCCAAGGGAGACTCGACCACCCCTCTCCAGGCCACCAGTGGTCGCCCGTTTCCAGCCCGGCGGCGGGCCCGCCACGGCGGGCAAGCTGGAGGGCCGCTTCCAGTCCGGCGCGGGTTTGGGAAGAGAGCTGAACACGAAGGGTGTCGGAGGAGGGAGCGGAAATCATCTCCGGCGAGGCAGAAAGGGGCCCTGCGCCGAGCAGAAGAACCAGCGTCAGCGAAAGCCAACGGGCGGCAAATGAGCGTCGGGGAGCCGTCACGGCATTGAAATCCTCGCTGAACAGTCTAGCGGGATTGAAACTGGATTACAACATAATTATCTAGAATTATACTACTGTTAAATAAGGAGTTTAAGGAAGCGGCGCTTGCCGACTTTGAGGACCGAGCCGTTTTTGACCGGGATCTTTCCGTGGGGGTCCTTCTGAACGACGCCGTCTAAGTCCACCGCCCCCTGCTGGATCAGCCGCCGGGCCTCCCCCTTGGAGGGGGCCGCGCCGGAGCCGGCCAAGATCTCAGCGAGACTGGCCTGCCTTTTTTCAATCAGGCCGGCCGGAACCCGATAGGTGGGGATCTCCTCCGGCAGATCCCGCTTGCGGAAGACGGTGTCGAAATGCTTCTGGGCGGCGTCGGCCGCTCCCTGCCCGTGGAACTGGGCAATGATCTCCCGGGCCAGCCGCTGTTTGGCTTCCATCGGGTGGAGGGTCTTGACCTCCTTCAGGTCGGCGTCGGTCAGCAATTCGAAGTATTTGGGGGTGAGGGCGTCCGGGATCGACATGAGCTTGCCGAACATCTCCTGAGGCGGCTCGGTGATTCCAACCGCGTTGCCGTACGACTTGGACATCTTCTTGACCCCGTCGGTCCCCTCCAGAAGGGGCAGGGTCGCCACCACCTGAGGCGGCTGGTTGAACCGCTCCTGGAAAAGCCGCCCCATCAGGAGGTTGAACTTCTGGTCGGAGCCGCCCAACTCCAGGTCGGCCTTCAGCATCACCGAGTCGTACCCCTGCAGCAGCGGGTACATCGCCTCGGTCACGGTCAGCGAGGCCCCCGATTTGAGCCGCTCAGTGAAGTCGTCCCGTTCCAGGAGGCGGGGCACCATCAGCTTCCGGGCGATCCCGAGGAAGTCGGCCAGCCGCATGGGGCCAAACCACTCGCTGTTGAAGCGGACCTCCAGCTTCTTCACATCCAGGATCCTGCCGATCTGTTCCTGGTAGGTCCGGGCGTTTTGCAGCACCTGCTCCGGGGTGAGGTCGGGCCGGTCAGAGAGGCGGCCGGAGGGGTCGCCGATCATCCCGGTGAAGTCGCCGATCAGGAAGATCACGGTGTGGCCGAGCTTCTGGAAATGGGCCAGCTTCCGAAACAGGACGACATGCCCCAGGTGAAGGTTCGGAGCGGTCGGATCGAAGCCGGCCTTGATCCTCAGCGGCCGGCCGGCGGCCAGTTTTTTGCGGAGCTCCGCCTCGGAGATGAGTTCGGTGAGGCCCCGCTGAATCAGTTGGAGGGAATCGGGAGAAGTGGGAAAAGCGGTCACACCCGCTTAAGGCTCAGGGCGATCCGCCGCTGATCGGTATCCACCCGGATCACCCGGGCCTGGATCGGATCACCGACCTTGTACTGCCGTTCAAGGAACTCGACGACCGGATCGGCGGAGCTGTCACTCGAAGCCCCCTCCTCAACCCCGTCCTCCCCCCGGCGCCCCTTCTTGAGGTTCGCCGGAAGCTTGACCGGAAGCTCCGAGAGATGGGCCAATCCGTCCAGGTCCTTCTCGATCTCGATGAAGAGCCCGAAACCGGCGATCTTGGTCACCTTGCCGTCCACCAGCGTGCCGGCCGGATAGCGGTCGGCCATGCCGGCCCAGGGATCCTCGGTCAGGGCCTTGAGACTCAGCCCCACCTTCTGGTTGGCCGGATCAGCCGAGATGATCTGGACCTGGATCTCATCCCCCTTGTTCAGCAGTTCAGAGGGGTGACCCACGCGGCGGGTCCAGGAGAGGTCCTGCACATGCAGCAGGCCGTCAATCCCCTCCGCCAAGTTCACGAAGGCGCCGTAGTCGGTCAGATGCTGGACCTTGCCGGTCACCTGGGAGCCGATCGGATGGGCCGCCACGAAGGCCTCCCACGGGTTCGGCTCGGTCTGCTTGATGCCGAGGGCGATCTTCTGATTCTCCCGGTCGGCCGACAGGACAACGCAGGGGACGACCTGCCCCTCCTTGAGCATCTCATTGGGATGGGCCGGGCGGCGGGTCCAGGAAAGTTCGGAGACATGCACGAGCCCCTCCAGCCCCTTCTCCAACTCCACGAAGGCGCCGTAGGGCATCAGACTAACGACCCGCCCCTCGATGCGGGTGCCGACCGGATACTTCTCCTCCACCTTGTCCCAGGGGTTCGGCTGGAGCTGCTTGAGCCCCAGGGAAATCTTGAGGGATTCCCGATCAAAACCGAGCACCATGACATCCAGCTTCTGACCGACGGAGACCACCTCGCTCGGATGGCCGACCCGGCCCCAGCTCATGTCGGTGATGTGCAGCAGGCCGTCGACGCCGCCCAAGCTGATGAAGGCGCCGAAGTCGGTGATGTTCTTGACGACTCCCTGGCGGACCTGGCCGATCTCCAGCTCCTCGATCAGCTTCTGCCGCAGGGAATCCCGTTCCTTGATCAGCGCCTCCTTGCGGGAGACGACGATGTTCTTGCGGGCCTTGTTGACCTTGAGAATCGTGACCTTGGCCACCTGCCCGACCAGGGCGTCCAGGTTGCCGAAGCCGCGCAGGAAGACCTGGGAGGCGGGAAGGAAGGCCTCGACCCCCTCGACATCCACCATCAGCCCCCCCTTGACCTTACGGGCGATCCGGCCGTCCACCATGTCCCCTTCGCCGGACTTCTCAAAAAGACGCTCCCAGCCCTTGACCCGCTCGGCCTTCCGCTTGGAGAGGACGACCAGGCCGTCCTCATTTTCGACCGATTCGAGCAGGACCTCGACGGGATCGCCGACCTTGACCGAGGCCGGCTCGTCGAATTCGGAGAGGTCCACCATCCCTTCGGACTTGTAGCCGATGTCGATCGTGGCCTGGCCGCCGCGCAGGGCGATGACCCGCCCCTGAACGATCTCGCCCTCCTTGAAGGACTTGATGCTCTCTTCGTAATACTTGGCGAGCTCTTCCCGATCCAGCACGGCTTGGCTGTCAGCTCCTTGGGTTGTTGAAAAGGTGTCGAGCATAATCGAGCATTGTATCAAGAGTTTGGGCCGGTTTCAAGTGAGTATTGTTGATTCTGATCGCTCCTTTGGGAACTCTTAACGGCGAGTCGGCCCGTTCCCGATCCCGCCGGTCCCGCCGGCGGATCTCCGTCAGCACCTGCTTAAGCCCCACCCGGTGGCCGGCGGCAATCAGCTCCTCCCGGCGGCGGCGGGCGCGCTGCGACGGATCGGTGGAGAGGAAAAACTTGAGCGGGGCCGAGGGGAAGACCACCGTTCCGGCGTCCCGCCCCTCCGCGACCACCCTTCCGGGCCGGCCGATCCGCTGCTGCTGCCGCACCAGCGCCCGCCGGACCGCGGGGACGACCGCCACCCGGGAGGCGGCCTCCGTAACCGCCGGCCGGCGGATGGCCCGGGTCACATCCTCCCCATCCAGCAGGAGGCGCAGCTTCCGACCCGGATCCACCCGGAACGCGATCACGCTTTCCCGGCTCAACCGCCCCAATTGCCGGGCGTCGGAAAGGGGGCAGCCGCTCCGAAGCGCCTTCAGGGCGACCGCCCGGTACATCGCGCCGGTATCCAAATGAAGGAAGCCGAGCCGCTTGGCCAGCTCGCGGGCGGCGGTGGACTTGCCGCTGCCGGAAGGGCCGTCAATCGTGACGATCTTAGGACCGGAGGCGTGTCTCATCCGGCCCGGCGGACCAGCCGCTTCCGCTTGGCCGCCGCCGACTTCAGCCGCCGCCGGAGGGTCTTCCCCTCTCCCCGGCGGATCTGGTTCCGAAGGGTGGTCATCCGTTTGAGGTACCGGTCCAGGGCGCCGACGATCTCCCGGCGGTTGTCCAGACAGATCGTCTCCCAAAGCGCCGGGCTGGCCATCCCAATCCGGGTGGTGTCGAAGAAGCCGCTGCCGGCCAATTTCAGGGAGGCGGGATCGGCCGTCTCGATCAGGCCCACCGCCGTCAAATGGGGCAGATGGCTGATCCGGGCCACCTCCCGGTCATGCCGGGCGGCGGAGCGGACCACGACCCGGGCCCCGACCGATCGCCAGAGGGCCGCCACCTTTGCGGCCGCCTCTTTCGGCGTGCCGGCCGCCGGCGTCAGAACGCAGGCGGCCCCCCGGAACAGATCAGCCCGGGCCGCGGCGATTCCGGACCGTTCAGAGCCGGCCATCGGATGGCCTCCGACGAAGATCAGCTTGCCGGCCGGCCGCCTGAGCGCCCGGACGATCGACCCCTTGGTGCCGGCCGCGTCGGTGACGATCACCGGACCGGCCGCCATCCGGGCGACCCGGCGGGCCAGCCCCGGAACGGTGTCCAGCGGCGTGGCGATCACGACCAGGTCAGAGCGGCTCAGCCAGTCGGAACAGAGGAGGGTGTCACCGTCGTCAATCGCCCCGAGCCGCTTCGCCTGACGAAGAACCAACGGCCGCCGGGCAAAGCCGATCACCCGGCGGGCCGCCTTGTTTTTTCGCAGCGCCATCCCGAGGGAGCCGCCGATCAGCCCCAGCCCGATGATCGAGACCTGCTCAAAAATCGGCTTCATCGCTTAAACAAGAAATTCCTAATGAGTGCCGCCAGCAAGAGAATCGCGGATGTCAGCAACAATCCCGAGAACACCGACAAGATAGGCCACCAGCCGCGATCCACGCTTTGACCCGTTGTAGCCCGGAAATATCCGGCACTCCCTAACCACGCCAGAAGAATGGTCAAAAACACAAGCCGATTAAAGCGAAGCAATTTCCCGCTCTCTTGCGGATCCTCCCCCGGCTTCCGATTTCGATAGAGGAGCAGCAACCCTATCAACAACGGGATCAGGATCGCAAGCGCTGCGAGCATATTCTGCTAGATCTCCCGGCCGACCGCCTTGGCCACCTTGCGCAGATCCTTCATCAGGGCGGCGAACTTCTCCGGCAGCATGGACTGCTGGCCGTCGCAGAGGGCCTCCTCGGGCTTGGGATGGATCTCCATCAGGAGACCGTCGGCCCCGGCGGCCACCGCCGCCTTCGCCATCGAGGGGACCAGCCCCCAGGTCCCCGCCGCGTGGGAAGGGTCCACGACCACCGGCAGGTGGGTCTTCTGCTTGACGACCGGGATGACGCTTAAGTCCTGCGTGAAGCGAGTCTCGGTCTCGAAGGTCCGGATTCCCCGCTCGCAGAGGATCACATTGAAGTTGCCGTTCTGCAGGATGTACTCGGCCGACAACAGCCAGTCCTTGACGGTCGAGGCCATGCCCCGCTTCAGCAGCACCGGTTTCTTGCTGCGGCCCACCTCCTTGAGCAGATCGAAGTTCTGCATGTTCCGGGCGCCGATCTGGATGATGTCGGCGTGCTTCTCGAACAGCTCCAGGTCCCGCACATCCATCAACTCGGTGATCACCGGCAGGCCGGTCTTCTTGCGGGCCTCGGCCAGGAACTTCAGTCCCTCCTCCCCGAGCCCCTGAAAGCTGTAGGGGGAGGTCCGGGGCTTAAAGGCGCCGCCCCGCAGGACGGTCGCCCCCGCCTTCTTGACCGACTTGGCGATCGAGAGGAGCAGCTCGTAATTCTCCACCGCGCAGGGGCCGGCCATCACGACGATCTTCCTGCCGCCGACCCGGACCCCGTCGCCGACCCGCACAACCGTGTCGGCCGGCTTGAACTCGCGGGAGACCAGCTTGTAGGGGGAGAGAACCGGCATGACCTTCTCCACCCCCGGGAAGACCTCCAGCGGCTGGGAGCGGAGGATCTCCTCCTCGCCGATCACCCCGATCAGGGTCCGCTCAATCCCGCGGGAGATCATGGGCTTGAGGCCCAGCGCCTTGACCTTCGTGACGATGTGCTTGATCTGCGCTTCGCTGGCATCCGGTTTCAGAACGATAATCATGGCAACACCCTTTTAACGGTTGAGCGCCGCGGTGAGCGCCTCGATGAATCTCAGGTTCTCTTCGGGCAACCCCACGGTCACCCGGACATGCTCGGAAAGACCCCAGGCCGTCATCCCCCGGACGATCACCCCCCGGCGGAGCAGCCGCTCCATGAGCCCCGCCGCGTCCGGCCCGGCCTGAAACAAGATGAAGTTGGCGGCGCTCGGGACCGCCGGCAGATTCAGCCGCTTCAAGGCGGCCTGGATCTTCCCTTTCTCCTCCCGCAGCAGGGCGCGGGTCCGTTCCAGGAACTCAGCGTCGTCCAGGGCCGCCTCGGCGGCCGCCTGCGCCAAACTGTTCACATTGAACGGCTCCCGCACCTTCTGCAGAGCAGCCACGATCTCCGGGGCCCCGACGCCGTAGCCGACCCGCAGCCCCGCCAGACCGTACGCCTTCGAAAAGGTTCGGGTCACGAAAACAGGTTTCTTGCCGACATGAGTCAGGCCGTCCGGATAATCCGGCGCGTCCACCAGCTCGGCATACGCCTCGTCCAGAAAGACCAGCACCCGGTCGGGACAGCGCTGAAGGAACCGTTCCAGCTCCGCCCGGGTCACGAAGGTGCCGGTCGGGTTGTCCGGATTGGCGATGAAGACGATCCGGGTCCTGGGGCTGAACGCCCCGGCCATCCCCTCCAGATCGTACCGGAAATCCCTCGAGGGAACCACCCGCACCCGGGCCCCGGCAATCCGGGCCGCGATGCCGTAGATCAAAAAGGTCGGATCGGCGACGATCACCTCATCCCCCGGCTCCACGAAGGCCCGCACCGCCAGGGTGATCAGCTCATCAGAACCATTGCCCAGGATCAGCTGCTCCGGCCCCACCTGAAGCCTCGCCGCCAGTTTCCCGGTCAGCCGGGGAGCGCCGCTCTCCGGATACCGGTGGAGGTTCGGCAGCGCCCTGCGGATCGCCTCCAGCGCCTTGGGGCTGGGGCCCAGGGGATTCTCGTTGGAGGCCAGCTTGACCGCCCCCGAGATCCCCAACTCCCGCTCCACCTCTTCGATCGGCTTGCCGGGCCGGTAGGGGCGGATCTCCGACAAAGCCCGCCGCGGTTCGGGTCCCATCACCGCTGCCTCAGCGGATAGGAGCCCAGCACCTTGCAGCCGGCGGTCTGCCGGGCCACGCCCCGCAGGGCGGCGGCAACCCGCTTGTCGCTCCGGTGCCCCTCCAGATCCACGAAAAAGAGATACTCCCAGGCCCGCCGCTTGGAGGGTCTCGATTCAATCCGGCTCATGTTGATGTGGTGCCGGGTGAACGGCGCCAGGGCCCGGTGAAGGGCGCCGGGCCGGTCCTTGAGGGCGAACATCAAGGAGGTCTTGTTCTTCCGCCCCTTCGGCGGGGTCTTCAGCGACAGGACCAGGAACCGGGTCCGGTTCTTCTCCGCGATCGGAATCGGGACTGCCCGG
>Ga0210019_1005553_pt1 | contig 10469 bp, 10 predicted proteins | sample CryGeyCG2114_020_2_FD_183969 | JGI IMG/M metagenome (GOLD analysis project Ga0210019, IMG submission 183969) | Groundwater microbial communities from aquifer - Crystal Geyser CG11_big_fil_rev_8/21/14_0.20 (SPAdes) (version 2) | ecosystem: Environmental > Aquatic > Deep subsurface > Groundwater ...
TTCTAACATCTAACACTAGAAGTGAGTATAGCAGGTTATTTATTCTTTTCTGACGGTCTATTCCGCCGCTTATATCATGCTCTTAAATGAACGTTACCGTCATTTCTGTACATAATATATACATATTATTGACCTTGGATTTTTAGATATGATTGAAAGCGGAAGGCCAGTCCATATAAATAGCAACATGTATCCCTCGGTTGACAACGAGGTTTTGGTAGTTGGTGCGGGTATAGCTGGAGCGACCGCCGCACTTGAACTTCAGAGGCGAGGAATTCCAACCCGAATTGTAGACCGTAAGTCTGCCGAAAGAGGAGGGCCCGAGCGATCTGAGATGACGTTGTCAGGCGCCATTCGTACAATTGGAGCAGAGGCGGGTGTCACTCAGCCATTAAGTTGTGTGAATTTCATGTCTCTTGATAACGGAAAAAACTTCTTTCATAGCCTTACTTCATCGGCTGATGCTCTCGATAATGTCGCCGTTGCGATTAATCATACTAAAGTCATAGCATCCCTCTGGCAGCAAGTTAAAGATGCAGGAATCCCATTTGAACAAGGCTCATCAGTTTCTGCAGTTGTAGAGCTTCCTGGGCTTGAAGGTGTAAAGGTTATCATTAATGGTGAGAAAAAAAATGTAAGGACCGTTGTGAATGCGGCTGGGCCTGCGTGGAGAAATCTCCCTTTTTTCGATAGTGAAACACAACAAGATTATGAGAACTCTCTTGTTGCGGTGGCATATGGAGCGAGATGTAGAGGACAGATTTTGCATGATGAAGGATACAGGATGATGCTGCACCCAGTATCGTTGAACGGAAGCGGAAGAACATCGTGGGTAAATGCAAGCGGGGACGGTGAAATCGAAGTGGTATTCAGTGACTATAGCAGGAGGAAAGATGTAGGGAAAATGGACAGAAAAAACGGCTTAAAACTCCTGATGGAAGAACTTCAGAAGCGAAAACTTATAGAGATACAAGAAATTGGCCCCATCATCAGTGGATTTTTTGGTTTGGAAGCGCGCAGGAAAGCGACAGGCAACATGCGCATATTCACTCATGGAGAACGGGCACAATACAATGCCGCGACAGTTGGGGATGCCATTGCTCCCACTGTACGTCTTTCCCCTATACTTGCTGATATTATTGGAAGTGGCGGAAATGCAGCAGACTTCGAAGCGGTAGCTGCAAAAACATTCCATCACAAACTGGAACTTGCCACGACTCGTGCACGTATCAAAGCAAATCAACTTGGAGGAATTTTCGATATGTTCAACGTGGTTAAATGGTTATCGGAGAAGGAGCAGGCTGAATTTATCCGTACCCATGCAATACCAAAGCGATTTCTTCCCTTTTTATTCATACGATATCCACATTTACTGAAACCTGCACTTGAGATTGCGTCCGAGTATGTCAAAATATGAGTTACCCTTGAGTCTGATTTTCGAATACATTGGCTACTCATGCTTTGTTTGTGGCGCAAAGAGCCTTGCAAACCTCGGAGGTTTATAAGGCTGATCTACACCTTCTTACAGTAGGCAGAGTAGGTTATAATATACTCATGATCTTGGATAATAAGAGTTTTTTTCTTCTTGGCATCAAGGGGGCTGCGATGGCCAATATTGCGGTGATGCTCACGCAAATGGACAAACAAGTAAGTGGTGTGGACTTTGAGGAAGAATTTATCACGGACAAATCCCTCACAGAAAACAACATTACGTATTCTACGGACTTTGGGGACCTTAAATCAGTACAGGAATACGACATATTCGTCTATTCAGCGGCCCACGGAGGAAAAGACAATATCTTAGCTCAGGAAGCATTGCGAAAAGGAAAGGAAATCGTATCGCAACCAGCTCTCATTGGAGAACTCCTTGCACAGTTCCCCCGCTCTTTGGCCGTTGCGGGGTGTCATGGAAAGACAACCACATCGTCTCTTCTTGCGTGGTCCCTTACTCAACTGGGAAAAGATCCCTCATTCCTTATTGGAGCGCCCCCATTTGATGGCGGAGGTGGCGGAAAAATGACGGAGTCGGAATTTTTTGTCGTTGAGGCTGATGAATACGGTGTTCACCCACCAAAAGACAAGACACCAAAACTCTTATTCCTCCGTCCCAACTATACTCTCTGCATGAATATAGATTTTGACCACCCTGATGTCTATGAAAATATCGGGATGACCAAGAAGACCTTCATGAAATTCTTTTCCCAGTCAAAACATCTGGTGCTCTGTGGGGATGATCCCATTATCCAATCCCTCCTTCTTTCGCTTGCCAATAGGTCCCCCATAACCTATGGAACGGGAAAGAAGAATACCTATTTTGCACAGGACATTATCTATAACCAGGACAGCACGGAGTTTTCCGTTTATAAAAAAGACGTTCACATCGGCACCTGTAAGACTGAATTGTTCGGTGCAAAGAACGTACTGAACTCCCTGGGAGTAGTGGCACTTCTTTTGGAAAACGGCTTCCTGTTTGAAGAAATAGCCCAAAGTCTTCTCGGATTCAAGGGGGCAAAAAGGCGAATGGAATTAGCCTGGACTGATAAAAACAGCTATCTTTTTGACGATTATGGCCATCACCCTGCTGAGCTTGAGGCAACCATTCAGGCTTTGAAGAGCCGGTTTCCTGAGAAAAAACTCCATGTACTTTTTCAGCCTCATACATTTTCACGGACACTTGCGTTAAAGAAGGATTTTGCCCGCGTTTTGGCAGCTGCGCAGGCTGCCTATATTGGGCCCATTTTCCCCTCCGCTCGTGAGAATACGGACCAGTTCAAAGTGAGCTCATTTGACGTCGCCAAAGAGGCGAAAAGCGAACACGTGAAGGCATTTGATACTATGCAGGGAGTGTTGGACAGCTTAGCCTCAAAGTTCAGGTCGGGAGATGTGGTACTCACCATTGGTGCAGGGGATATTTACAAGCTAAAAAGTGGTATAATAGAGATCATCAATGAAGCAACAACTTGAACATATTCTTGGAGCTGACAGAGTTCGGGGACAAGTAGATTTGTTCCCCTATCTCTCCATGCGTCTCCATACAAAAGCGCAGTACTTTTTTGAGGCTAAAACTAAAAATGATCTTCTCCACGCAATTCAAGCTTCGTTTGAACTTGCTATTCCTTTAATCATGATCGGTGGAGGGAGCAATATGGTATTCCATACACCCCTCATAGAAGGACTTGTGGTAAAGAATAGCTTTGCGGACATTGATGTCATATCAGAAACGAAAGAGGAGGTTGACGTTGAGGTTGGTTCAGGTACTAGTATGGCACTTCTTATACTGTATTTAACGGAAAAAGGTTATTCAGGTCTTGAATATCAAAAAGGTCTTCCGGGAACTGTTGGAGGAGGAGTGTATATGAACTCGAAATGGACACATCCTGTAAGTTATGTGGGAGATTGTGTTTTGTCTGCAGTGTTGGCCGACAAACAAGGTAATGAAAAAAAAGTAGATAAAGATTATTTTGTATTTTCCTATGATTACAGTAAACTCCAAGATACCCATGAATACATAATGAGCGTAGTTTTCAGGCTGAAGAAAATTAATCCTAAAATAGTCGCCAATCGTGCGCGTGAAGCTTTTGAATATCGAAGTAAGACGCAACCATCAGGAAAACCAACCTGCGGGTGTTTTTTTCGAAATATAACCGAAGAAGTACAAAAAGCACATAACCTTCCCACAAAATCAGCTGGATATCTCATCGATAAAGCAGGAATGAAAGGGGATAGTATTGGAAGTTTTATGGTATCTGAAGTCCATGCCAATTTTATCATCAATACAGGTGGAGACGCACGTCCCGAAGACCTGAAGGAATTAACAGATCTCATAAAGGCAAAAGTTAAGACGAAATTTGGTATACAATTAGTGGAAGAAGTAGAAATAAAATAACTATGGAAGATGCCTATATCATTCAGGGAGGAAAACCGCTCAAAGGGAGCGTAAAACTGTCGGGAGCTAAAAATGCATCGCTCAAGATGGTAATCGCCGCCCTTCTTTTTAATGGGAAAGTGACTCTCAACAATGTCCCCCGTATTCGTGATTTGGATGAATTACTTCATCTCTTCACTGAACTAGGGGCAACGGCTGAATTTGTCGATACGAATACTGTTGTTATCGATGGAGCGGGACTCAAGACAAATACAGTGGATTTGTTGCATGGCTCAAAAATCAGGTCGACATTTCTTTTATTTGCGCCGTTATTGCGAAAATTCAAAGAGGCTCACATTCCCAACCCCGGAGGATGCCGTATCGGTGCCCGACCGATAGATCGTATCATGAATGGATTGAAAGAATTGGGAGGAATCGTGGAGTACGACCATGCGACCGGCTATTACCATGCAAAACTTGCGAATAAAACTCACGGGTCGTATACATTTGAAAAACCATCTCACACAGGTACAGAGTTCATGATTATGCTCTCTGTATTTGCGGAAGGAACAGTCCACATCCATAATGCTGCTCTTGAACCTGAGATAGACGATTTGATTACATTTCTCAATGAGGGGGGAGCATTGATTTGCCGAGAAGGATCATCAATTATCGTAACAGGTGTTTCCTTCCTCACTCAAAAAAAACCCTATACTATTGTATCCGACCGTAATGAAGCAGTGACATTTGCTGTTCTTGGACTTATCACGAAGGGGGACATTACCGTCGGACCAATCGATCCGAAACTTCTTGAGGTTTTCATTTCGAAAGTTAGGGAATGTGGCGGTGGCGTTGACTTCGTTGGAACGGATAAAATCCGTTTTCATTATAAAGGTCTTTTTATTGCAACCAAAATTGAAACGGAACCCCACCCCGGGTTTATGACAGACTGGCAACAGAATTGGGTTGTGTTGATGACACAAGCGCAAGGAGTTTCCACACTTCATGAACGCGTATTTGAAAACAGGTTTGCCTTTGTATCAGAACTTCAAAAGTTGGGAGCGCAAATTGAATTTGATATGGCAACAGTGAAAAATCCAAAACAATATTACCACTTTGCCCATAATCCAGAAAAAGAATATAAGCAGGCGATTAAGATATATGGACCACAACAGCTCCACAGCGGTGTATTGACTGTTACGGATCTGCGCGCGGGAGCGACCCTTGCCATTGCGGCACTGTTGGTCCCTGGAGAGTCAATCGTAAACGGCGTTTCAATCTTAGAGCGAGGGTATGAACGGTTCGTTGAAAAAGTTACACAATTGGGTGGAGATATTAAAAGAATATGAAAATACACACGGTCCTTATCTTGGCAGGGGGGGATGGAGATAGGTTTTATCCACTGGAACAGAAAGTACTTTTCCGATTTAATGGAAAGACCGTTTTACAACATATAGTGGAGTCTGTAAAAGATTTAACTGAGCAGATGGTAGTAGTAACGAGTGCTGATAACGAATCTGCAATAAAATCGGATTTGTCTGCTTACAAAGTACAGTACGTTGTCCAAACGAAAGATGCGAACGGTCAGGCGGATGCAGTCCTTGCAGCGAAACAATACTTAACGAAGGATGCTCTTATTATGAATGGAAATGATCAATACGATTTTTCAATAATTAAAAGGACTATTAGTAAAACTAAAGAAGAAGGAAATGATATGGGGATTATTGCAAGATATATAGAAAGCTATTTTCCTGGAGGATATATACGATTCCAAGGCGAAATGGTTGCGGAGATTGTGGAAAAACCTATCCCTGAAAAGCGTCCTTCAAATTATTACAACATGTCAACTCATTATTTCAACAATTGCCTTTTATTTGTGCAAGAATTGGAACGTCATTCTTCTTCAGATGACCTCTATGAAAGAGCGTTTTCAGCTTTACTCAAGAAGAAATATGCAACATGTTTTAAATACGATGGGGGATATGCGACCTTAAAATATAGTTGGCATATTCTCTCCATGCAAGATTATTTCCTCGTTCATCACTTAACAAAATCAATTGATTCTTCTACAACCATTCATAAAACGGCGACAATAGAAGGAGATGTATTCATGGGAAAGAATGTAAAGGTCGGAGCATACAGTAAAATAACAGGGCCTTGTTATATCGGGGACAATGTCATCATCGGAGATCATTCATTAATTCGAAACAGCACCGTTGAACAATATTCTCTCATTGGGTCGGGATGCGAAGTGGCTCGTTCCTATTTAGCGAAAGGTGTCATGTTACATCGTAATTACGTGGGAGATTCCGTTTTATCAGAGGGAGTTTCCATGGGAGCAGGCGCAGTAACTGCGAATTATCGATTTGACGCTCAAACGATAAAAACTCCGGTAAAGGGAATACTGGTTGATTCGAAAAAAGGGAAGTTTGGACTGATTGCAGGAAAAGATGTAAAAATTGGCGTTAATGCATCCACCTATCCGGGAGTCAAACTGTCCGCTAAGACGATTATTTTGCCAGGCGAGGTTGTCAAAAAAGATATACTATGAAAAAAATTACAGCGATGGGCGGGGGAACAGGAACATTTGTAGTATTAAGCGGACTTAAGCAGTACGACCTTGATTTGGGCGTCATTGTCAATATGATGGATTCGGGCGGTTCAACAGGACGTCTCCGAGTCCAACTCGGGGTACTTCCTCCTGGGGATATTCGGCAATGTTTTGTCGCCTTGTCAGAGGCTCCAGATTTATGGCGGAGACTTTTTTTATATCGGTTTGAAACGGGAGACTTGGAGGGTCACAATTTCGGAAATATATTTATCTCGGCGCTTGAGAAAGTGTCAAAAAATTATGATGAGGTGTTGGAGACTGCAGGATTTGTTCTGAAAACGAAAGGAAAAGTTCTCCCCGTTACCCATGAAAAAACCCATCTCTGCGTTGAGTACGAAAACGGCAAGGTGATAAAAGGCGAAGGCTCAATTGATGAAAATAGGTTCGAAAAAAGCAGGATAAAAACGGCATTTTTAGAACCCTCAGTTTCCGCATACCCATCAGCACTAGAGCGAGTACTTGATTCAGACATGATTGTTATCGGTCCGGGTGATTTATATACGACAATCATACCGCTTTTCCTTGTGAATGGAATGCAGGAAGCCCTGCAAAAAACAAAGGCAAAGTTGGTATATGTGGTAAATCTTATGACTAAGTCCGGTCAAACTGTAAATTACAGTGCAAGAGACCACCTTACGGATATAGAAAAATATATCGGTCGACCAGTCGATTCGATAATCATTCATAAAGGAATAATCGATGAACATATTGTAGAATGGTATGTATCTCATAATGAACAACGGGTTGTTGATGATTTAGGGAGCGATACGAGGGTTATCCACGCTGACATTGCAGATAACACCCCCGTACTCCATAATAAAGCGGATAAAATAGCCTCTTATGCGCGTAGTATATTGCGCCATGACGGCAATAGACTTGCAAAGGCAGTTGTACAATTACTATAATTTTTTATGATACGAAAACATACCATTTCATTTAAACATGCATATGAGGGTCTTGTTGCGGCCCTTTCCACACAGCCGAACTATCGTGTTCATATATTCCTTTCCCTTCTTTCCATCGGAAGTGGTATCTATTTCCGAATAAGCTATTTTGAATTTCTAATCATCGGAATTCTCATAACCATGGGATTCGTAATTGAAACTATGAATACGGCTATCGAAGAGACCTGTGATGCGATTGACGAATCGATTCGTCCCGATATCAAGATTGCAAAAGATACTGCAGCTGCGGCAATGCTTATTTTTGCCATTGGTTCAGCACTGCTTGCCGGTTGCATTTTTATACCTCGAATTATTCCCTTATTTTCATAATCTATGGCACTCTATCTTTTTGTTATGTTTATGGCTTTTGTCATCAATTTCTTTCTCATCGTTCCTTATATAAATCTTCTGTACAGACTAAAACTACAACGAAGGGATCAACAGACAAAAGACGCATTCGATAAGCCTACCCCCATATTCGACAAACTCCATAATCATAAACAAGGCACTCCTGTTGGTGGAGGAATTTTGTTGGTGATTACCACGGTAATTCTTTATGCCTTATCACTTGTTTTATCACTTATTATTCGTAAGCCTTTTTCCGCAAATTATCCCGCGTTTGGATCGGAAATAAAAATTATTCTTTTCACTTTTATCGGGTTTGCTGTCCTGGGATTGTATGATGACCTGACAAAAATGTTTCAATGGAACAAAACCCAATTCTTTGGGTTGAGATTACGACACAAGTTGGTTCTTGAAATACTACTTGCTGTGGTTGCTTCATATTGGCTTTTTATAGAACTTAAGATTGATATCATGCACATACCATTTTTAGGTGTGTACAATATGGATTTGTGGTACATTCCCTTTGCGGCATTTATTGTTGTGGCCTTTTCGAATGCAGTAAACATCACTGATGGACTGGATGGGCTGGCATCTGGAGTTCTCTTATTTGCCTTGATGGCCTTCTGGGCAATTGCTCGGTCCATCATCGATATGCCTACAGCATTGTTCATCGCGGTATGGCTAGGAGGATTAGTGGCTTTCTTGTATTTCAATATTTGGCCAGCTCGTATTATGTTGGGTGATACCGGGGCTCTTTCTTTTGGAGCAACGTTTGCGGTGGTGGGTCTTGTCCTTGGAAAGGCGTTTGCTCTCCCCATAATCGGGGGAGTGTTTGTCCTGGAAATCCTTACCTCACTCATCCAACTCTTGAGCAAGAAATTCAGAAATAAAAAGGTGTTCTCTGTAGCGCCATTACACCTTTATCTGCAACATAGAGGATGGGAAGAGCCGAAGGTCGTGATGAGATTGTGGCTTTTGGGAATACTCTTTGCGGTACTGGGACTCATGATTGCATTCATGAAATGAAAAGAGTTTGCTATACTGATTCTATTAGCAATTTCAATAATAGATCTATATGGAATACTTCATCATTCCTTCTTTAGTTGTTCTTGTTATTTTTTTTATTAAATTCTTTCGCGTCATACCTGAGGGATATAAAGGATTAGTTGTGTTGTTCGGCAAGTATTCACGCACGATAGATCCTGGATTAAATATAATCTTCGTTCCCTTTGAAGCGGTTTCGATGGTGGATATTCGTGAACAAGTGATGGATATCCCTACACAGGAAGCGATTACCGGAGACAATGTCTCCTGTATGATCGATGGTATTGTCCGATTTAAAGTAGTAAATCCTTCGGTTGCATTATTTAAAGTTCAGGATTTTGCGAGTCAGATTTCTGCTAAAGCGCAGACAGCACTTCGGGATGTCATCGGCAGCATATCGTTGGATGAAGTACTTTCAAAACGTGCACAAATTGCGGTACACATAAAATCCATAGTCGATGAAGCGGCCGATCAATGGGGAGTTGATATCCTCGCAATTGAAATTCAAAATATAGAGATTCCTGCTGACATGAAACGTGCAATGGCACAACAAGCAGAGGCGGAACGGGATAAGAAAGCGCGCATCATAAAAGCAGAGGGAGAAAAAGAAGCATCAGTCAAACTTGCGGAAGCTGCACAGATTTTGTCGAGCGCTAAAGGAGCGTTGGAGCTCAGGACACTCCAAACCTTGAAGGAGATATCGGCTGACCCTTCTGAGAAGATAATCATGACGATTCCCAATACTTTTTTTGAGGCATTTCGGTCACAAAAATAAGACATGAGACAAAGCAAAATTCAGATTGCGTTCAATACAACCTTTAATGATTTTTTGTCCGTGATTAATTATATCCCTCGGGGTGACCACATCATTATTGAAGCGGGTACACCACTGATAAAAAGAGAGGGTATTCAAGTCGTGGGGGCAATTAAACGCTATTGGTCTGGAGAGATATGTGCGGACATGAAGGTGATCGACGGTGCGTATGATGAGGTCCTTATGACCGTGGAAGAAGGTGCGACATCCATTACTGCGATGGGAACAACTTCAACTGAGACCCTCAAATTGTTTGTGAATACTTGCAAGCAAAACAAAATTATATCCATTATTGATATGATGAACAACATCAACCCCTTAAGGACAATATGGAAAAGCGGAGTCGTTCCCGATGCTGTCTTTATTCATAGGGGAAGAGATGAGGAAAGTGCATTCGGAAAGATTATCCAGTATAAAGATATCGCGAAGATAAAGGGCAAATACGACATTAAGATGGGGGCGGCAGGAGGAATCGATAAGAAGGAGTTGCAGTCCGCCATTTTCAACAATTCCGACATCGTCGTAATCAATATCGTTCCTCCTGACAAAGCGTGGAAGGGAATAGTATTCAATAGCGAATTCAAAAAAACGCTCGATGAATTTTTAAAATTTGTAGGGAACTAAATGGCGAAAAAAATACAGGCAGAATCGTTATTTACCATTCCCGAAAAGAAGAAAAAAACATGGCTTTCGCACTCAGGAATAGAAGGAATGAACCGTTGCAAGAAGTGTTTCTATCTGCAATATAAATATAAAATCTATCATCCCGAGGGTATTCAGTCCCGCTTAGCAAATAGGTTTGATGCAATCTTAAAATCATACTTTGATATTTTTCGTCAAAAAGGG
>Ga0210019_1005558_pt1 | contig 10456 bp, 9 predicted proteins | sample CryGeyCG2114_020_2_FD_183969 | JGI IMG/M metagenome (GOLD analysis project Ga0210019, IMG submission 183969) | Groundwater microbial communities from aquifer - Crystal Geyser CG11_big_fil_rev_8/21/14_0.20 (SPAdes) (version 2) | ecosystem: Environmental > Aquatic > Deep subsurface > Groundwater ...
CAAAGCGGCGGCCAAAAAAGCGTCTTTAATATCCCAGGGATCGGCAGCTTTACCGGTAATCTCTTTTACTCTATCCCGATACCTTACCCAGGTTGAAGGAATAAACTGTGCCGGGCCCATTGCTCCTCCCCAACCATATTCCATTGGACAGGAAACAAGGGTATTTAAGGGATCCCTGCCCAATTCTTGGCAGATATTTAGAAAAAAAGGAAGGTCCCGGCTTGACTTCATAGTTCGGGGCTCTTTTTTATCACTGGTTAATCTCACTCCTTCCCCGGTTTCTAAATTTACTAAATAACATTGGCCAACATTTTTCCCGATATTTGATTCCTGAGTTAAAACGGCTAATAAATAGGCGGGTCTAATTCCGGTGATTCTGGAAACAAAATTTGCAATATCAAGAGCTTCGCCGAAAGTTGGAGCTTTGGGAACTCCAATCAATTCAAAAATCCGCGATCTAATTTCAGTTGCTTTCTTTTGGGTCTCGGTTAATAATTTTTGGTATTCCGATTCCTTGCCCTTAGTTTTTTCTAAAAGATAATCTTTCTCCCCTTTTGTAGATTCACTTTCTTTGCGTTGCAGTTGTTGCATTTTTGATAGATTCTCTAAATCTTCCTTTTCTCCGCTTAGGACCGTTTTTTGTTCCTCTAAATAGGATTTTAGTTTTTTAATTTCTTCTAAAAGTTCCTGATTTTTAGAATTCAGGGCTTCTAATGATGTTAAATCATCAAAAAAATTAGAGAGCTCCTCTTCAGAAAGTAAAATTTCAATTAATGACTTTTGGTCTGATTCATAGATAGTTCTTAAAATAACGGCTAATTGTTGACGAGAATCTTCGATTTTTAAAGAAGTTTTTTCAACTGAGTCCTCAGTATCTTGAATTTGAAGACCAACCTCCCGAATGCCAAGATTCGTTTGTTGAATTTGGAGATTTAATTTTTCAATTTTTTGCTTCAAAATATAAATTTCATTTTGGAGGGTTTTCTTTTCTTTTTGGGTTTTGGAAATGTCTTCTTCATATTTTTCAATTTCTGTTTCTAATTTTTTCAATTCTTCTTCTAAAACTTTTCTTTCTTCAATTAATCTTGGGGACACATTTTCAACGGAGGTTGCTGATTCTTGGTTTGAAACTTCGCTTTCAGCAGGCAGAGTGGAGGTGGAATTCTCTTCGCCAAAGGCAAATAAACCTGGTAAACTAAAAACCAAAATTAATATAAAAAATAGAATTAATTTTAAGAAGGATAGGGTTTTCATTTGGGTTTTTCCTTAGCTTCCTTCTCTTCCTTTTTTTCTTCTACTTTTTCAACCTCCTCCACTTTTTCCTCGACTGGTTTTACCAGCTCTTCCTCCACCTTTCCTGGAGCTAAAACATGAGCCACAATTTCTTCGGGGCTTCTTTGAACTTTTACTCCTTCGGGTAACTTTAAATCCAAAATTTTGACGCTATCTCCAAAAGTTTTTAGCTTCTCGATGTTAACCTTAATTTCATGGGGAAGATTCTGAGGTAAGGCTTTGACTATTAATTCGGAAATATTTTTAACCAAAGTCCCTCCTAAATCCTTCACTGCCAATGTCTCGCCTTCGAAAATTAAAGGAATTCTTACCTCAATTTCTTTTTCAAGTCTCGGCTGATAAAAATCGACATGAATTGGCTTTTCAGTAAGAGGATCCCGGGCTAGTTCGTGAATTAAAACTAAAAACTTCTTTTTATCAACTTCGAGGGAAATCAAAGAACTTTCCCCGGCAGCTTTATAAATTTTCTCAAATTCTTTCAAACTGATTTCGATGGGAGCGGCTGTTTTCATTTTCGGCCCATACAAAACCCCGGGTAAAACACCCTTCTTTCTTAACTTCTTTACCTTTTTCCCAAGGTCTTTGCGGATTTTTGCAGATAAAGATAGCATTTTTTATTTCTTTCGAATTTTGAATCTTTTCTCTAACTCCTTTAACGTTTCCATTACTCCAGTATATTCCAATTCTGACATTGACAACATGGCTGCTCCAGAAAAACCCTGTTTCCTAATTTCTTCTGCTTTTTGAGAGACTTTATTTCTGACATAATCCCAATAAGGTTGGTCAAAACAATCGACTGGCTCAGTTAATTTACCACTTTTTACCGAAAAAGCCAAACAACTAACAATCGGCGGGCCATCGAAAAAGGAAATTGTAGAATTTTTCTTAACCGGCATCAAGGGGCCGTTATGACTACCTCGCATAAAACCTGAAACAAAATGGCCGATGGTATAAGGAGAAAGAATTTCTCCGGTGGCTGGAAAATCGTGCTGGGTTCTAATTAGCATTACCGGATCGTCTTTGCCAACATATTTTCCAGCAATATTGTGTAATCTGGTCGTAGAGGCCGAAACCACCTGCTCTCCCGAAGCTCGAGAAAAAATTGATTCGACTACAAAGCGACCTGTATCTCTTAAAAGAGCAGCGATATCATAAGTTTCTTCGGGGCTAACCAATTCAATAATTCTATCTGTTTTAGTATAATTCACGTCCATAATCACGAATTTAAATCCTTGTTTTATTCTCGGCGATAAAATTAAACCGGCACAATGCATCGGGTCAGTAAAAGCCAGGTAAAGAGGAAGGTTGAAAGCGCCGGGTTCGGTTTTGTCTGCCATAAACATCAAAAAGGGTTCTGCCGGCCCTTCTTCAATTTCCATCTCGGCTACCTGGGGCCCCATTCCTTTTACATTTCCAGAAAATGCACTAACTAATAAATCCTGACCCGCCCCATAAAGACCTTGAGCTTTGGCAATTTTGGTGCCAGTTAAAAAAGCATCCAAGCAAAGTTTGTGAATTTTCGGATTCAAGACACCCTTTTTGTGAGTCGTCAAAATGGCAATATCATCTCCGGTATGTCCAATGTAAGAATCAATAATTAATCCCCTACCCTTTTCTTTAATATAATTAGAGACCGTCTCTAAAAGTTTTTGACTTGGTTTAATGTGCCCGCCAATACTCCCAACGTCCGCCTTAATAATTGATAAAGTAATTTTTGCCATAATAATTAGTAATAGTCGATGAATCTAAAGATTCATCTCCACCTTCGCTGGCATAAATGCCAGCTCGGTTATTAATTATTTTTTATTCCGACCTTTTAATAATTGTTTTTCCGTTTTGGCTACGGCAAGTATTGTTTTAATCACTGTATCGGGGTTCAATGACATTGATTCTATTCCCTCTTTGACCAAAAATTCGGCGAATTTTAAATAGTCACTCGGCGCTTGGCCGCAAATTCCGCAATATTTTTTTCTTTTTTTACATTCTTGGATTACTTTAGCAATCATTTCTTTTACCGCCTCGTTTCTCTCATCGCCTACTTTAGCAACCTGAGCCGAGTCTCTATCTAATCCTAAAACTAATTGAGTTAAATCGTTGGAGCCAATACTCATTCCATCGAAAATTTCCAAAAATTTATCAGCCAAAATGACATTGGAAGGAATCTCGCACATCACGATAACTTTTAAACCGTCCTCCCCCTTCTTTAGTCCGGTTTTTGCCATTAAATCTAAAACTTTTTTGCCTTCTTCAACAGTTCGACAGAATGGAATCATTGCCCAAATGTTTTTCAAGCCAAAAACTTCTCTGACTTTTTTAATTGCCTGGCATTCCATTTCAAAAGCCGGTCTAAACTTTTCGTCATAATATCTTGAGGCTCCTCTCCAGCCCAGCATGGGGTTTGATTCTTCTGGCTCAAAAATCTTTCCGCCAACTAAGGCGGCGTATTCATTAGTTTTGAAATCGGAAAGCCTAACGATAACCGGCTTCGGATAAAAAGCGGCAGCAATTTGAGAAATCCCCTCGGCTAACTTATCAACAAAATACTGTTTTTTGTCTTTGTAACCATAAGTTAATCTGTCGATTTCTTTTTTTATTTTTTTATCCTTTATTTTTTTGTAATGGTAAAGAGCAAGAGGATGAATCCTAATTTTGTCAGCCAAAATAAATTCAATTCTGGCTAAGCCTACCCCGTCATTTGGCAAAAAGGAGGTTTTAAAGGCAATGTCAGGAGCTCCGATATTTATCATTATCTTTGTTTTTAATTTGGGAATCTTTTTCAGGTCGTATCTCTTAATCTTGAAGGGGATTTTCCCAAAAAATATTCTTCCTTCCGATCCTGAAGTGCAATCTACTGTAACTTCTTCGCCAGTTTTTAAAATTTGAGTTGCTCTTTTTGTCCCTACGATACAAGGCAATCCCAGTTCACGGCTCACTATTGCACTGTGGCATGTTTTTCCCCCTTCATCTGTAACAATTGCCGAAGCTAAAGGAAAAATAGAAACCCAATCTGGGTCTGTCATTTTTGTTACCAAAACCTCTCCTTTTTTGAACTCTGAAATTTTTGAAACATCTTCAATGATATGAATTTTTCCCTGACCAATTTTGTTTCCGATGGCAATGCCGGTTAAAATTGGTTTCTTTTTTTTAGTTTTTATTTGGTATTCTTCGTAAAATTTAGCTTCCTTTGGCGTAAAAACAGTTTCCGGTCGAGATTGGACAATAAAAAGCTCGCCGGTTTTTCCGTCCTTCGCCCATTCAATATCCTGCGGCTTTCCGTAATGTTCTTCTATAATTGTTGCCCATTCAGCCAGTTTTAAAACCTCCTCGTCATTTAAGGAAAATTTGGTTCTTTCATTTTGAGGAACAGCAACCTCTTTCAATCCTCCTTTCTTGTCAAAAATGTATTTATTGTCTTTTCTCCCCAGATTTTTTACAATTATGGGCTTGTAAAGCTTGCCCTGAGTGAGTCGAAGGGTGGGCTTGAAAACGCAGAATTGATCCGGCGTAACCTTTCCCTTTACAATCATTTCTCCCACTCCAAAAATAGAGTTTATTATGACAACATCTCTAAAACCGGATTCCGTATCCAAAGTGAATATAATGCCAGCGGATGCCAGATCCGACCTTACCATTTTCTGAACGCCAACAGAAAGCCCCAGTTTCAGTTGGGAAAATCCCTTTTCTTCCCTGTAAGCAATAGCTCTGTCGGTGAAGGTTGAGGCAATTGATTTTTTTACAGCTTCCAAAACATTTTCTTCCCCGAAAACATTTAAATAGGTCTCAAATTGGCCGGCAAAAGAAGCAGTAGCTGTATCTTCTGCCACGCCAGAGGTTCTCACTGCCACAGTCGGATTTTGACCATATTTTTTGCCTAATTTTCTATAGCCATTAATTATTTCTCTTTTTAAATCTTTCGGAATCTCTCCTTTCATAATAAATTTGCGAGATAATTTTCCGGTTTTCTGTAAACTTTCAATGCTTTTTGGATTAAAATCTTTAAAAATTTCTTTTAATTTTTTATCAATTTTATTAGTTTTTAGATAATGCCAATAGACCTTAATAGTTAACGCAAAACCGTCAGGAACCGAAATTCCATTTTTACTCAATTTCGAAAACATTTCTCCCAAAGAGGCATTTTTCCCTCCGACCAAAGGAACATCTTTTTTAGAAATTTGGCTAAACCAGAGAATAAATTTTTTGGTTTTAGGCATAATTTTTTAATCGTTTATATTTAGCCACATTTAGGACACAGGAAAGAAACTTTAAAATAATTCAAACCTTTACTTAAATCTCTTATTAAAAACAGAAGGAGGGTGGAACCGCAGCGAGGACATTTGAGAATGGGGCTATATCCCAAATCTTTTAATAATTCCTTGACGCTCTCTTGCTCTTCTCGAATTAATACCCGATAAGTCTTTTGTCCCCCCAAATGAGTTTTAATCATTAAAACTACATCGAGAGGAGGGGTTGCAGTTCCGACAATAAAATCTTTAGCCCCCAGCTCCATTGCTTTGAGCCTATCCTCTTTTTTTTCTATCTGAGCAAAAATAATTATTGGAATCTTCTGAGTAACGGCTTCTTTTCTTAAAAGTCCCACCAACTCAAAACCTTTAATTTCTAATAAAAAAATATCAACTAAAATTATATCAGGAATTTCTTTTATAGCTAAACTTAATGCTTCTTTTCCATTATTGGTTTCTAACACTTCGAGTCTTTCCTTCTGAAAAAGTTCTACATATATTTTCCGCGTAAAATCGTCGTAAATTGCAAGAAGGATTTTTTTCATTCTCTTTTATTTAAGTTCCTTTTTTATTTTTTCAACACTCTCTGGATTAGCTAGGGTGGAAAGATCGCCCAGTTCTTCTTGCATCCATAATCTCTTTAAAATTCTCCTCATGATTTTCCCTGATCTCGTCTTTGGCAAATCCTCAACTAAATAAACTTCTTTTGGCAAAGCGATTGGCCCAATCTGCTTTCTGATTTGTTCTACAACTTCCTTTTTTATTTCCTCTTTGTCCTTTTCCCCTTTATAAACTACAAAGGCAACCGGAACTTCCCCTTTAATCTCATCTGGAATTCCAATGACTGCCGATTCGGTGATTTCTGGATGTAAATTTACCGCCGCCTCTAATTCCCCGGTTGAAATCCTATGGCCAGCAACTTTTAGTACATCATCGACCCTGCCAACAATTCTAATTAAGCCATTTTTATCTTTATAGGCGGCGTCAGAGGTAAAGTAAATTTCTTTTCCGTATTGGCTCCAATAAGTCTCTAAATATTTTTTTGGGTCTTTGTAAATTCCTCTTAATAATCCTGGGGCAAAAGGCGGCAAAATAACTAAATTTCCCTGCCTGCCGGCAGGCAGGCTTCTTTTCTTTTCGTCCAGAATATCAAACTTTGTTCCGGGAAATGGTAAGCCCGTAAAAGCTGGTTTAAAAGGGCCGATCCCCGGCAAAGAAGTTATTAAAATTCCGCCTGATTCTGTCTGCCACCAGGTATCAACAATTGGGCATCTTTTCTTTCCAACATTTTCAAAATACCAATTCCAGGCATCTTCATCAATTGGTTCTCCGACCGAACCTAAAAGCCTTAAGGTTTCAAATTTATATTGATTAGCAATATTGCCATCTAACTTTTCAAACATTCTAATAGCAGTGGGGGCGGTATAAAAAATTGTCACTCCATATTTTTCAATAATTTTTGCCCATCTGTCCGGCGTTGGCCAATCAGGAGCTCCCTCAAAGATTAAAGTAGTAATGCCGTTTAATAAGGGCGAGTAAACAGTGTATGTTATTCCTGTTATCCATCCAACATCTGAAGTGCACCATAAAATCGAATCCTCCTGAAAATCAAAAATCCATTTTCCGGTAAAATTCGCCTGAACAGTGTAGCCGCCGCAGGTGTGGAGGCAAGCTTTGGGAACACCTGTACTTCCGCTGGTCGGCAGGATAAAAAATATATCTTCTGAATCCATTGCCTCGGCTTGACATTCGGCATTTTCTTTCTCAACTAAATTGTGCCACCAGAAATCCCGATCTCCCTGCCAAGAAATTTTATTATCTGCCCTCTTAACAACAATAACTTTCTCAATTTTTGTTTCTTTTATTCCTTCGTCAGCGCTTTGTTTTAAATTTATAACTTTCCCTCGACGATAATATCCATCAGCGGTAATTAAAACTTTAGCTCCGGTAATTTTTAACCTTATATTCAAAGCAGCCGATGAAAAAGCCGAAAAGACTACCATATGAACCGCTCCAATTCTGGCGCAGGCTAGCATTGAGATTATCACTTCAGGAATCATCGGCAAATAAATCCCTACCCTATCCCCTTTTTTCACCCCCAATTTTTTTAAGGCGTTGGCAAATTTACAAACTTCTTTAAAGAGCTCTTCGTAAGTTAATTTTCGCGGTTGCTCATCCATCAGCTCTGGTTCCCAGATTAAAGCCGTTTTGTTTTTTATCTTCTCGAAACCTGCCTGATTTTTCTCGAAAATATTTAAGGTAATGTTTATTTTTCCTCCAACAAACCATTTAAAATAAGGAGGTTTGTGTTCAAAAGCTTTTTTCCATCTTTTAAACCAATAGAGCTCTTTAGCTAATTTCTCCCAGAATTCAATCGGATTTTTAATTGCCTCTTTATAAATCTTAGCATTTTTTATCAAAGCCTCCTCTTTAAATTCTTTAGTCGGATAATATAATCTCATAAGGATTTTAAAAATTTAATTCTTTAATTTCTTTTTCAAAAAACTTTTCAATTTTAATTGTGTTAACCCTCTTTTTTAAAAATTGAATTTCCATTTCTTCGATATCCTTTGAATAGATTAATTGTTCCAAGAATAATCTCGGGGAAAATTCTTTTCCATATTTTTTCTCAGAGATTTTAATGATTTCGTCAAGTTTTCCAATTTTTTTCTTTAAAACAAAATATAAGTCAACGTAATCTTTCAGGGTTGCTCGTCTCCCTAATGCATAAGCTTTCATTGCCGCAATTTCGAGAGCAGGTAAAATTTTTATTCCTCTATAGTTAATGAATTTTAAAATTACTGAAAATGGATATCTGACGAAAGAAACATTTATTCCTCCGATTGCAACGGTCAATTGTTCAGAATGACTTACGACTACTTCGACCTTAGACCCTTCAAAAACCTTTCTCACTTTTTGAAGTAATGCCTTAGGAATATCTTTTTCCCAGAAAAAATCAAAATCAACTGAAATTCTGTGGCCTAATTGCAAGGCTAAACCTGTTCCTCCTGCCAGATAAAAATCGGGAAAGCTTCTAAGTTTATTGAAAATTTTTTTTGCTTGAGATGTAAGCGCTTCTAGATACATATTTTAATTTTTTAATGCCGAGTAAAAGAGATATGAGTTTTAGAGCTGGTTCTCTAAATTCTGTTTTGGGAGTTTCTTTGATTATTTTCTTTACCTCTTTTTTCCCATAATATTCAATCATCCAAAGCCAATGAATCCATCTGCCATAATTGATGGTATTGATAATAATTCGTCTTTTGTCTCTTTCTGCATTTATTGAAGAAAACTTATAGGACCAGAATAGGGGTTTAAAAAAGGAAGGGAGTTTTGAATTTTTTATTTTTGCTTTCATGAATAAATTATATCATTTCTCCATATTTTAGCAATTGGTTTACCCCGTTAGAAAGCACCACCCCTTGGGGTGGGGATGTAATGTTTTTTCCTTTCTAACGGGGTTTATTGCCAAAACAAAAGCTTAAACAACTCTCTCAGGCGAAAAAATAAAAAATCGGGGCAATGCCCCGATTAACTGTTCAATCTGCCAGATTGAACATTATTTGAACATTATCAATTTAGAAAATTAAGATATGTTCTTTTTCTTTTTTCGGGCTAATTAGGCAGCCGAGCGCAGCGAAGGGTGGAAAAGAGATTTATCTCTTTGACTGCGTGGGTTTGGATTCCATTTAATTCTATTGACAACATTCTATATTCTGATAAATTGGAATTAATATGGCTAAAAAAATTCACAGAATCTTATCTTATTTTGCGGTATTTGATCCTGCAGAAGAAGGTGGTTATAATGTTTCTTTTCCCGATTTTCCAGGCTGTGTTACTTTTGGAAGAACTTTTGAGGAAGCTAAAGCAAAATCAAAAGAAGTTTTAGAATTATGGTTAGAAGAATTAGCTTCTCGAAAACAAAGAATACCAGTAAGAACCGTAAGGCCAATTGTTGACGAGATAAAAGTTGCTTTGCCTTAATTTATGCGGTCGATTAATGCTAAAAAGGTAATAAAAATCTTGAGAGAAAACGGATTTATTCTATCTCGTCAAAAGGGCAGCCATATAATCTGGAGAAATCCTAAAAGTGGCGTAATTGTCCCCGTTCCTCTTCATGGAAAGTCAAACCCCATTCCTATTGGAACATTAATGGCAATTATTAAACAATCTAAAATTCCAACGGAAAAGTTTAAATAAAAATTCTAAACATTTTGTTCTGTTTCACTCAGCAAACCTCTTGCTGTTTTTTTTATTTCCGAGCCCCGCACCAGAACGAAGTTCGGTGCAGGGTAAACTCCGCGAGAAAACAAAGCGACGAATGGTTCTTATACACCAAGCTTCCATATTATGGAAGCGAAGGTGAAGATGAAAACGAAGTTTTCATCGCCCCTAAATAAAAATCGGGGCAAAGCCCAGTATGAGAATTTCGAACAGAAAATTCGCTAGAATTTTTGTTATGCCGTCTAAGGCATTTCGAAATTCCTCTACTGGGCAAAGCCCCGATTAAACTGATTTTAGTCTTTAAAAAATTTAAGATATACCCTTTTTCTTTTTTCCGGCTAATTCCCTTTCTCTAATTCCAATTACAACTAAACCTATCAAGCAGAAAGTTGCTATAATCGCCATCCAGGGCGTTTCCCCTATCTCTCCTAAACTCGCCAAAAGCAATGAAGCCAATCCTTCTCCGGCTACTCTTTCTTCGGGAGGAGTAATTACCAATTCTTCAGGCGGAACAACAACTTCTTCCTCTGGTGGGATAACTTCTTCAGGAGGCACAATTTCTTCTTCCCCTGGCGGAGCTAAAACCACCTCTTCAGGAGATATTTCTTCTTCAGGCGGAATTATTTCTTCAGCCGGTTTTTCTTTTTCAATAACTGCGATTTTTGAGCCAAGCAAAGCAAAAAGAGTAAAATGGTCAA
>Ga0210019_1005562_pt1 | contig 10452 bp, 8 predicted proteins | sample CryGeyCG2114_020_2_FD_183969 | JGI IMG/M metagenome (GOLD analysis project Ga0210019, IMG submission 183969) | Groundwater microbial communities from aquifer - Crystal Geyser CG11_big_fil_rev_8/21/14_0.20 (SPAdes) (version 2) | ecosystem: Environmental > Aquatic > Deep subsurface > Groundwater ...
CCAGGGCTGGACGCTGCTGGAGGCGGGCGAAGCCGAGCCAGCACTGGAGCATTTCCGCGAAGCATTGCGCATCGATCCAGAGCTGGAGTGGGCGCGGCAGGGCATCGTCGAAGCGCTCAAGGCGCGCCACCCGATCTATGCGCTCATGCTGCGCTACTTTCTCTGGATGGGGCGGCTGAGCCCCCGCGCGCGATGGGGCGTCGTGTTTGGAGCCGTGATTCTCTCCCGCGTGCTGCGCGAAGCCGGGCGGGCGGTGCCGGCCCTGACCCCGGTCATCGCACCGCTCCTCATTGCGTACGCCGCCTTCGTCATCCTGACGTGGATCGCCGATCCGCTCTTCAACTTATTACTGCGCTTCGACCGGTTCGGACGGCTCGCGCTCTCTGAGGATCAGATCCACGCGACCAATTGGATCGGCGCATGCCTGGGAGTGTGCCTGGCGGCATTGCTCGCCGGATGGATCACCGGGGTGTCGGCGTGGTTGATCGCCGCGCTAGTGTGCGGGCTGTACGTGATGCCGCTCTCAGGGGTCTTTCACGCGCCGGTTGGCCGACCGCGGCGCATCATGGCCGGCTACGCGATCGGCCTGGCGGTGCTGGGTGCCGCCGGCATCGCCGATCTGTTCGCCCGCTTGCCGTCGCGCGAAGCGTCGCCGCTTGGCGCAGCGTGCTTGGGGTTGTTTATGCTGGGGGTATTTCTGGCGGCGTTTTTGCTGCACGCGCTGGTGACGGCTCGCACGCAGCGCTAAGGCGTTGCAGGAGCCGCGGCGGCCAGCTGCTGCAGAGTCGTGGCAAGCAGCTCAGAAACCCCGGCGGGAAGTGCTACCACCGCCTCGCGTCCCTCGATGCGGCCATAGCGGTCAAGCGAGCCGTCGAGCATCCCGCCCACCAACAGGCGCTGCCCCGGCCTGCCATCGCTGGTTGAGACGGCGATCATGCCGGAGGGCGCCGCAAGCCCATACCTCGCCAGATCCGCTGGCGCATCGTCGATAAAGCGGATCACGCGCACTTCAAGCAGCCGCTGCAGCCACGCATCCATCCGCTCGTTGGGGAGGAGCGTGTCCGTCCCCGCCACGCGCCACGTACCGTGTTCCCGCTCCAGCGTCCAGCTCTGGCCGGCGTTCGTGACCGAGACGCTGCTGAGCGTGTTTGAGAAAAACTCCACGCATTGTTTCGCGCGGACTTCGTCCGGTTGAGCCAGCACCCCTTCCAACTCCGACATCAACACAGCGTACAGCGCGCGCTCGTCGCCGCGCTTGGCATAGCGGCGGGCGGGATCATCCGGCAGCGTGCCGCCGATGAACAGCGTCACAGCCGGCGCGTCCTCCTGGCGGACCATGATCTCGGCGTAGGGATGGTCAAACCCCCAACTCGAAAGCTGCTCGATCTGAGGATCGTCATCGAGGAATCGAGAGACGCTGAGCCGCTCCAGGGCGGCCAGGAGCTGGTTGACCACCGACTGGTCGGCGCGGTCTTTCAGTGGTTGCATCACCATCCACTCTTGATCCTGGCGCGCGAGCACCAACTGTTGTTGCGCCGTGGTGATCGCGAGCTCCTGCGTGGTCCAGGGATCGAGGCGCAGGAGAAAGGGGTCGCGCAACTGCTCTAGCGGGCGGTTGGCTTGGGTAAATAGCTCATTGGAAATGACGAAGATGTCCGGTCGGTCCTCCAGTTTTGCGTACCGGTTGGACTGCACCGGCGTGGGATGCCCGAACAGCAGCGTGGTCGTGTGACCCTCCGCCGAGACGCTCAGCCGCCCAAGCGCCGGGGCCAGGCCGTACGTGGCCACGTCCAGCGACTGCTCGGCGGTGCCGGCAAGCGTGCGCACCGCGTGCAGCGGGGAGAGCTGAAAGAGGAGCTGGTGGACCGCTGCCGGGTCAGCTCGCAGTTCTTGAGGCAATCGCCATCCGGTTTCCTGCTTCGTCAGCGTCGTCTTGGCGTCCGGCATATCGAGGACGATATGTGTGGCCTGCTCGGCCGGGATGTTGGCGACGAGTTGCGAGCGCGCCTGCTGTTCTTCGCGGGAGGGCTGCTTGATTTCATACACGGCAATGTACGTGCCGATGCCGAGGGTGATGAGGAGCAGGAGGAGTGTCGTCTTCCACGTCATCGAGCAGCTAGGTGCGGCGACGCCACCACACGCCCGCGCCCAGCGCGCCGCACAGCAGCGGTAGGCCGAAGACGCCCAGCCAGAACGCGAGGCGAAGCTGGTGAGCGGTAAGATTGAGGCGGATGAACTCCAGCGGCTTGGCGCCGATGCCGATCAGCTGCTCCTGGCCGACCAGCCAGTGGAAGCAGCCCAGGATGAAATCGGAATTGCCGGGGGCGTTGAAGAGCTGCGCGTTGACGATGAGCTCGGAGTCGCCGATGGCCACCAGCCGCGATGCGGAAGCACCGCTGCGCTCGACCGCAACTGCGATGGAGACCGGACCTTTCACATCCCGACCCTCGTCAAACCCAGCTTCGGTAGTGGACGCGCTGACGCTCGTTTCGCCCCAGCCCGCCTCGGAGGTCATGGCGAGTGCCGTGGCGGTCAACTCAGCCCGTTCAGCAGCCGGGCGCACTGAACGGGTGCCCGGAAAGACCGTGATGAGCCGCTGCACGTCGATGCGTTCGACGATGGGATGGCGCACGTACGTCATGATGACGAGATTGGTAGGCGAAACCATCGGCAGCCGCAGCGCGGGATCGACGACGATATCCATGCCCAGCTCTGCCCCCCAGCGGTGGAGCAGCCCGTCCAGGCCGGTGTCCTGCAGCGGGTCCACCATCGCCAGCACGCGCCCGCCGCGATCCAGGTAGGCTTGCAGCAGCAGCAGCTCGGGCTCGGTAAACCGCTTGGTGGGGCCGGGAATCATCACCGCATTGACGGTGGAGGGGATCTCGGTGCGCTGCAGCAGCGAGGTGCTTTCCACCTTCATATTTTCCCGCTCCAAGAGCGCCTTCACATCGGAGATGCCGAAATCATCCATGTCCTCGACGGACTTCTCCCCATGGCCGGTTGTGATCCACACCATGGGTTGGAACGGCTGGGTCACGCCGAGAATCGCGGAGGTGAACGCATCTTCGCCTTTGAACGTGCGCACCTGCGGTTCGCCTCCCATGGCGAGCTGATCGTAATCGAGCTCGGCCAAGTCGGCGTCGCTGAGCGACTTGTGCCGCTCACCGAAGGCGAAAATCACCATGTTGATCCGGTCGATCTGGAATTGCTGCGCGACTTGGTTCGCCCGGTCCAGATCGCGCTCCGGGTCGACGTACTCCACCTCGATCTTTGGCGTCGCCTGTTGGTACTCTTTGAGCAAGTCGCGCACCATCTGGTAGAGATGGTGTTGGGGTTGGTAGAAGACGGTGATGTGCACCGGAGCTTTTAACTGATTCAATACCTGCCGTGATTTGTCGGAGAGTGCCATCAGCTTGATGCGGCTGACATCATGGCGGACGTACCGCCGACTGGCGACCCAGTTGACCATGATGAAGAGCACGCTCAGCAACAGCGCGGTAGTGAGCAGGTTGAGCGAGGCGAAGAGCCGCTTGATCTGCATCAGGAGCGCCAGCGCGGGTTGGCGATGACCCGTCCGGTGAAAAACAGGCTGATAGCGGTGACGCTGAGATAGTAGACGACCGGCCGCGTGTCGAGCAGGCCTTTGGCGAAGTCCGCGGTGTGCTCGATCAGCGAAAGGTATTCGACGATCTTCGCCGTCTCCGGATCGCGGATGAAGCCCTCGAGGATGCCGATGGAGAACAGCAGCAGGATCGTCACAAACGACAACACCGCCGCGATCACTTGATTGCGCGTGATTGAGGACGCGAGGATCCCGAGGGCGATCAGCATGCCGCCGAGCAACCACGTGCCAAGCCACCCGGTGAAGACCGGCCCCCAGTCCAACGGGGTCAGCATGCGGAAGATCAGGAAGAAGGGTAGGGTCGAGAGCCACAGCGCGCCGTAGTTGATCCACGCGCCCAGGAACTTGGACAGCACGACCTGGGCATCGGTGACCGGCGCGGTGAGCAGTGTTTCGATGGTGCCGGTGCGCTTCTCCTCGCTGAAGGTGCGCATGGTGATGAGCGGTGTCGTGATGAGGCACGCGAACCAGTAGTAGAACGTGCCGCCGAAGAACGCACGCGCCATCGTCGCGGAGGGGTCGGAGCGGGGATCGCTGAGTGCCAGCAGCAGCAGGTGGAACACGACGCCTTGCAACAGCAGGAACAGCGCCCCGACGACGTACGCGATCGGTGAGTACCAGAACGACTTCAGCTCTCTGGCGGTCAGCGCGATGAGATGGCTCATGGCCGTTTAGGGTTCTTCATGCGTTGTCAGCTGGATGAAGACGTCTTCAAGCGAGGCCTGCGCTTGCGAGAGCTCGCGCAGCATCCATTGCCGCTCCACCGCCGCGCGGAAGACCACCTCGCGGATGTCCGAGCCGGGGGAGGACTGCACGTCGAAGGCGTGGAAGCCGTCCGCCGCGCCGGCGCGGGTGACGCGCGTCACGCCGGGCAGCGCGTTCAGCGCCGATTCGATGGCGGCGACCTCGCCGCGCAGCTGCACGCGCAGCACCGCGCTGCCCTGAAGCCGCTGGCGCAGCTGTGCGGGGGTGTCGACCGCGACGATGCGGCCCTTGTTGATGATCGTGACGCGGTGGCAGATCATTTCGACTTCCGGCAGGATGTGCGTCGAGAGCAGGATGGTGGTGGTGCGGCCCAGTTGCGTGATCAGCTCGCGCGTCTGGCGGATCTGATGAGGATCCAGCCCGACCGTCGGCTCATCCAAAATGAGGATCTTGGGGTGTGCAAGCAGGCAATCGGCCAGCGCGACCCGCTGCCGGTACCCTTTGGAGAGGCGGCCGATCAGCTTGCGGGAGACGTCGGCCAGCGCGCACTGCTGCAGCGCTTCATCGACCCGGGCGCGCTGCTCCGGGCGCGGCACGTCCTTGATGGCCACGCGGTAGTCGAGGTATTCGCGCACGCGCAGCTCCGGGTAAAGCGCGACGTGCTCGGGGAGGTAGCCGATGCGCCGCCGCACGTCCAGCGGCCGCTCGGTGACATCGAGGCCGTCGATGCGCACAGAGCCCTCGGTGGGGGCGAGCATGCCGGTGAGGATGCGCAGCGTGGTCGTCTTGCCGGCGCCATTGGGGCCGAGGAACCCCATGATCTCACCGGGCTGCACGGACAGGGAAACATCGGCCAGCGCCGTGACGGTATCGTAGCGCTTGGTGAGGTGGCTGACTTCAATCGAGGTTGTCATGCTGAGTGTCAGTGCCCTATTGTTTCCGTCCGTCGGTGGCTTGTCAAGTGGTGGCCTTTGGAGTAGGATACCGAGTACGGCTTCCATCCATGCGGCGATCACGTTGGTTCATCGGAGTGCTCACGGTTGTGATGTGCGGCTGCGCGTCCATGCCGCCGTCATCCGTGGGCCAAACCACAGGGACCATCGTCGGGGCTGCGGTAGCACCCGGCATCGGGGCCCCGGTGGGCGCGCTCGTCGGGTTGCTGGCGGGGATGCTGATCCAGGGCAAGATGGATCAAGCGCGCGAGAAGCAGGAGCGGGTCGATCTTGGAGGCCAGCTGGCCCGCGCACCGGCCGCCGCTACACCACAGCCCTCGAGCGAACCGACGGGCACGCCGACGCGCGTATGGATCGATGAAACGCTGCGTGATGGGCGGCTCATCGCCGGCCACTTCGACGTCCGGGCCATTCCTTAAAGTCATTCAGTTCGTTCCTCTTCAGATCCTCCATGACCGAGCTTGACCGACTCGTCACAACTTTTGCCAAACACTACCAGGCGACGCTGCTCACGCAAGCCGGCGTGCTGGCCGCGTTGGGGGCTGCCTGCGTCGGTGTGCTGGCGTGGCGGCTTTCCGCGTGGCCTGCGGCGTCTGCGTGGGCGCTCGGCGCTCCAGCGGTGGCCGGTATCGTTGGGGCGGCGGCGCTGGGATGGTGGCTGCGCCGGGCATGGATGCCTCGGCAGAAGGCGGCGGCGTTTCTTGACGAGCGCTTCGGGTTGCAGCAGCGACTGATCACTGCCGAAGAGTTTGCGCAAGCCGAGTCCCAGCCGGCGCTGTATCCGCTGCTGGTGGAAGACGCGATGCAGCGGTGCGCCGATCAGCACGCCGCCCTACCGCGTCGCACGACGCCGATCAGCGCAGCACTGGCAGCGCTTCTGCTGCTGTTGTTGTTCTGGCCGCTGGGCGGCACGTCGATTGTGCAGCTGGCCCGGCGCGATCACCCCTCGCGCGAAACGCCTCCCGAGCCTTCGCCCGATCAGCCCCAGCAATCCGGGGCTGATGCGCAGGAGCAACAGCAAGCCAGCGCAGAAGGCGGCGAGTCGTCATCGGGCGGCAGCCAGCAGCAGCAACAATCCTCCGGTGGCGGCGGACAATCTCCTCAGGGACAGTCGCAGCGCGGCCAGGGCGGGCAGCAACAGCCGCGGGGAGGCTCTGGCGAGCAGCAGCCTCAGCAAGGCGGGTCGCAATCCGCGCAGGATCAGCAGCGGCAGCAGGACGGGAGCGGGGCACAGCAGCAGGCGCGCGACGGCGCGCCACAACCCGGCGACCAGCAAGAAGGTTCATCCTCCCCCGATGCGCAATCCTCCCAAGGCGGCAAACAACAAGCTTCAGGTGATGCGCAACAAGGCCAGGGACAGCGTCAGCAGCAGGCTCAAGGCGCGCAGCAGGGTCAGGCGCAACAGCAACAAGCCGCCGGGCGCCAGCAAGCGCAGGGAAGCGACTCGGAAGGGTCGAGAGGCTCGCAGCGGCGCAGTGGTTCCGGTCAACAGCAAGCAGCCGCGCAACGAGATGGCAGCGGCCGCGGCGGGGCGGGCCTAGGCAATCAGCAGGAGTTGAAAGCGGAGATCCAGCAATTGCTCAAAGAGGTCTCCGGCGAATTGAAGGAATTGAAACAAGAGCTGGCCGCCGCCCAGGGCGAGCCTCCGCCGCGTCCGGGGACCAACACGGACCCGAACCTCTATGACGCTCCAGAACAGCTGGACGATCTGCAGGGGTCGTCGTTGCCGGTGCAGTTGCAGACCGACCGCGCCCCAGCGTCGGCGAAGCGTCCCGGCGCAGGGACCGGCAAGCCGGGTGACGAGGTGCTGCAGGCCGCCCCGACGTCTCAGCGGGAAGCGGCCGAGCTGTCCGCGCAGCCGACCGAGGAAACGCCGATGAGCCGCGAATCAATCCCCCCAGATTATCGAGAGGTCTTAGACCAGTTACGCAACACGCCACCGCCACCCAACGAGACGAGGCCATGATCCCATCAGCGTTGCAGCCGGATGAATTCCGCACGACCTTCAATGCGATCCGCCAGGAGCTGGGCCGCGTCATCGTCGGCCAAGCCGACGTCGTCGAGCGGCTGCTGATCGCGTTCTTCGCCGGGGGCCATGTGCTGCTGGAAGGTGTGCCAGGGCTGGGCAAGACGCTGCTGGCCAAGTCGTTCGCACACGCGATGGGGTTGTCGTTCAAGCGGATCCAGTGCACGCCCGACCTCATGCCCGCGGACATCCTGGGCACGCAGCTCGTCGTGGAGCGCAACGGGAGCAAAACGTTTGAGTTCGCCAAGGGCCCAGTCTTCACGCACATCCTGTTGGCGGATGAGATCAACCGCGCCACCCCCAAGACGCAATCCGCGCTGCTGGAGGCGATGGAAGAGCACCAGGTGACCGTGGCCGGGATGACATTTCATTTGGATGAACCGTTCTTTGTGATCGCCACGCAAAACCCAATCGAGATGGAAGGCACGTTTCCGCTGCCGGAAGCCCAGCTGGACCGCTTCCTCTTTAAGATCTTCGTGGGCTACCCTTCCAGCGAGGAGCTGTCGCACATCCTGCGGCGGACGACCACTACCGCGTCCGCTCCTATCAAGCCGGTGCTGCCGCCGGAGAAGGCGCGGGAGTGGATCGTCAGCGCCCGGCGTCTCGTGCGCGAAGTCATGGTGGCGCGCCCGGTCGAAGAGCGGGTCATCCAGCTGGTCACGTCGACGCGCCCAGGGCACAACGGGGCTGACAGCGCCGCCAGCCGGTTCCTGCGCTACGGCGCCTCGCCGCGCGGCGCGCAAGCCATCCTCATGGGCGCGAAAGTCCTCGCGCTCATCCAGGGGCGCGTGAACGTCAGCTTGGAGGATGTGCAGCAGGTGGTGGTGCCTGCGCTGAACCACCGGGTCGTGCTGTCCTTCGAGGCGGAAGCGGAGAAGCGCACCGCCGCAGACATCCTCGCGGAGCTGACCGCGGCTCCTCGCTCGTAGCCGTCCGCTCACCCGACGCGCGCTCATGGCCACGTGGCTGACGCCCAAACTCATTAGCCGCCTCGAGGCGCTGGAGCTGTCGGTGCGGTGGGTCCGCGCCGGCCATAAGCTGGGCGGCCACTACGCCATCAACCGCCGCGGCAGCTCCATCGAGTTCGCCGACTACGCTCCGTACACCGCGGGCGATGACATCCGCTCCATCGACTGGAACCTCTACGCCCGCCTCGACCGCCTCTACGTCAGGACCTACAAGGAAGAAATCGCGCTTTCCGTGGAGCTCATGATCGATGCGACGCCCTCGATGGGGTTGCCCTCGCCGGAGAAATTTGAGCGGGCGAACCGCCTGGCGGTCTGCCTCGGCTACATCGGGGTGACCGATCACCACCATGTCCGGATGAGCTGGATCGGGCCTGGGCCGGTGGCCGCCACGCCCTGGTTCCACCAGCGCAGCGATCGGTTCCGCATGGTTGAGCTGGCCGATGGGGCGCGCGTGCGCGGCCCGGTGGCGGTCGGCGAGTGGATGCGCCGGGCGGCCGCCTCGCTACGGCTGCATGGCGGGCAGGCGATCCTGATCACCGACGGGATGGTGGAGCCCGCCGAACTGTTCCAGGCGCTGCACCTGTTGCTGATCCGGAACATGGAAGTGAAAGTCATCCAAGTGCTCACGCCGGAAGAGCTCCACCCGGCGAAGCTCGTGCGCGGAGGCCTGCTCGTTGATGTCGAGACCGGCCGGACCCACCAGCTGGCCTACCGGCCTGCGGAGCTTGAGCGGGCGGTGGCTGAGCACAATGAGCTGTTGGTGCGTTTTTGCAAACGGCAGGGCATCGCGTTCGCGCAGCACCGGTGTGATGAGCCGCTGGAGACGTTCGTGACGCGCACCCTGCCGTCCCGCGGATTCCTCCACTAGCGGCGGTGGCATGACGCTGCTTTCGCCGCTGGGCCTGCTCGGGCTGCTGAGCCTTCCCGTACTGTTGTGGCTATGGCGCCGGGCTGCCAGCCAGCGGCAGGTGCGGGTGCCCAGCCTCATTCCGTTTGAGCGGCTGCTGCGGCGTGCGCCGCCGCAGCGCACGCATCTTGTCGTCAACCTTCTGTTCTGGCTCCAGCTCGCTGCGCTCCTTGGAGCCACCGCCGCACTGATCCAGCCGGTCCTCTTCCTTCCGCGTACCAAAACCATCCTGGTCATCCTCGATACCTCGGCGAGCATGGGGTCGCGCCAGCGCGGGCCGGCGAGTTTCGCGCAGGCGGTGTCGGCGCTGCGCGCCCGGCTGGCGCGCAAAGCACCCTCGGACCAGGTGTTCGTGATGACGACCGCTCCGGCCGCCGCGCTCTTGCCGCAGCCGACGAGCGATGGGACCGCGCTGATCAACGCGCTTCACGGCGCGCGCGTGGCGCACTTGGGCGGCAATCTGTCCACCGCCGCGCGGATCGGACGCTCCTTGCTCGGCCGCGATCCCGAAGACATCTGGGTGGCGACGGATGAGCCGAGACCGGCCGCCCCCTTAGCCCCGTCCATTCACTGGCTGGGTGTTGGGGGAGTGCGACCGAATGTGGCGATCGCAGGTGTCGATACCAAAGGCACGTTCTGCCGCCCGGCAGAAGCGCAATTCCTCGTGATGCTGCAGAATTACTCCGCGGATCCTGTCCGTGTGTCGGTCAGAGCGTCTCACGGCGGGCGCCGGGTGGCGCATGCGGACATCGACGTGCCCGCCCACGGCCGCGCGCCGGCGGCATTGACGTTGCCCGAACGCACCCAAGGCCTCGTGCACGTGTCGATCGATGCCCGCGGCGACAGCCTCGAGGCTGATAACCATGCCTGGTTGACCGTCCCGAGGACTTCGACGCTGCCGGTGCTGCTGCAGGTTGCGCGCGCCGACATGGCGCGCACGATGAGCGCCTGGCTGGGCGCATGCACGGCGATCGCCTGGACCGCACAGCCGCCCGCCGAGCCCTCTCCGGCGTTGGTGATCACGAATGGCGACATGCCCGCCTTCGCGGTCGCGGCGTTGCTGCTGAACCCTCCGGCGCAATCGCAGCCGATCCTCAGCCATTGGCTTGTCACGTCGGATCATCCGATCGGCGCCTACCTGCCTTCCGCCGGCGTGGTCAGCGCCGCGCTCGATGCGGCCGCGGAAGCTCCTGCCGGGCTGCCGGTCGTTTCCGGCTTGGTCGGTGGTCGCCGCGTGCCGATCATCGTGGCGGATGAGCGGGCCGGCCGGC
>Ga0210019_1005567_pt1 | contig 10442 bp, 14 predicted proteins | sample CryGeyCG2114_020_2_FD_183969 | JGI IMG/M metagenome (GOLD analysis project Ga0210019, IMG submission 183969) | Groundwater microbial communities from aquifer - Crystal Geyser CG11_big_fil_rev_8/21/14_0.20 (SPAdes) (version 2) | ecosystem: Environmental > Aquatic > Deep subsurface > Groundwater ...
GATGCAAATACGTTAGGACTCCTGGAGCGCTAAGACTAAGAGCCATTGCTTTAACTAGAATCCGAACAACTATCACGTGCAATCACATCAATTTTCAACAGAATTAATTTAATGAACCCTCATATGAAAAAATATCCACATTCCTTAAGTGGTTTGTATCAGGCTTTGGGTCTGGTTGGCTACTGCAGTTTGGTAACAGTTTTGATCAGGTTTTTCGAGAGGACAGGCTTTGAAGATTCCAGCGCTTTAGCACCGGTCTTTTTCCTGCTGCTTTTGTCGGTTTCGGTAGCCGCTTGCGCCTTGATTGTCTTTGGCTACCCGGCTTCGCTGGCTTTAAAAGGCAAGGTCAAGGAGGCCTTAAATGTCCTTCTTTATACCCTGCTTTACTGTCTGGGTTTTGGCGCCATTATCCTGGTTTTTGTTTTCCTGATCTGATAGAATAAGGAGACATTATTAACTATATAAATATATGTTTAAATATATTCCTCTTTTATTAATCCCGTTTTTGCTGGCCGGCTGCGGCCAGCAGGAGCAGAACAATCCCCAGGCCAGTGTTAATCAGGAGCAGGAGGTGGCTGATAACTCCATGGCGTCTGACTATCCCGAAGGAGCCGAAGTCTATACCGTTAATCTGGCTGATAGCTTAATTGACTGGTTCTGCAAGAGAATCTGGGTTAGCACTAATAATCATAACGGAAATATCAATATCAAGGAAGGCAGTATTGTCTATCTTGACGATCAGTTTGTTTCAGCTGATTTTGTAATTGATATGACAACCATTAAAGATAATGATTTGTCCGGCCAAATGAAAGAGACTTTGGAAAGTCATATTAAGTCCTCTGATTTTTTTGATGTAGAAAATTATCCAACCGCAGTCTTTAAGGCAACCAAAGTTGAAAAGGAAGCAGGGGAGAATAATTTCCTTATCACTGGCAATTTGACCATCAAAGATCAGACTCATGAAATAGCTTTTCCGGCTGTGGTGGAAAAAACAGACGAGCAAATTATAGCTTCAGCCGAGTTTAGCATTGATCGAACCAAGTGGGGCGTAACTTACCAATCCGGTAATTTTTTTGAAGAATTAGGCGAGAAAGTCATTGATGATATGATTAGGTTTAAGGTTGATCTGATAGCCGAATCCGGCTGCCAAGTGGAAGCGGATGTTTGCGGTTTATAGATGGATTTTGGAGTAAAATAATATCCCCCTAACTTAGTTTTATCTAGGTTAGGGGGGTTTTATATTTGCAATTTCTTGATTAATTTGCTAGTTTGTTTTATAATGCGATTTGTATCTAATTTTTCTATTTATGGCTGACAATTTAATTATTGTAGAATCCCCGACCAAAGCTAAAACTATTAGCCAGTTTTTAGGTAAGGGGTATAAAGTAGAGTCCTCTTTTGGACATATTAGGGATCTGCCTAAAAGCAAGATGGGTGTGGATGTGGAAAAGGGCTTTAAGCCCGATTACGTTATTCCGACCAGGGCTAAAAAGAAGGTAGGAGAACTCAAGAAGCTGGCTGAAAAAGCTGATATTATCTACTACGCTACTGATGAGGACCGTGAAGGCGAAGCCATTGCCTGGCATTTGGACGAGGTTTTTGATCATCCTAAAAATACCAAGAGAATCGCTTTTCATGAAATTACCAAGTCTGCCGTAGAAGAAGCTTTAAAAAATCCCAGGGAATTAAACGTTAATCTGGTGGATGCTCAGCAGGCCAGAAGAATTCTGGATAGGTTGGTCGGCTATGAGCTTTCACCTTTTCTTTGGAAAAAAGTTGCCAGAGGTTTGTCTGCCGGCAGGGTTCAGTCTGTGGCTGTCAGATTGATTGTGGAAAGGGAAAGGGAGATTGAAGCTTTTGATAAAGAAGAGTATTGGACGATTGAAGCTGTTTTTAGCAAAGACGGTCATAATTTTAATGCCAATCTTTTTAGCCTTGACGGCAAAAAATTGGACAAGTTTGATATTAATAATGAACAGCAAGCAGCGGAGATTGTGAAAAAAATTAATAATGGACAGTTTAAGATTTCCAGAGTTGAGCAGAAAGAGTCTAAAAAGAATCCGCCGCCGCCTTTTACCACTTCCACTCTGCAGCAAAGAGCTAACCGGATGCTAGGTTTTTCGGCCAAGCAGACCATGGTTATTGCTCAGCAGCTATATGAAGGTATTAAGCTGGGCAGTCAGGGTTCAGTCGGTTTGATTACCTATATGAGAACTGACTCTTTGAATTTATCCAATCAGTTTTTGTCTCAGGCTCAAGTGGTGATTAAAGAGAATTTTGGCAACAAGTATGCCCAGGGACCAAAAAAGTATACGGCTAAATCTAAACTGGCCCAGGAAGCCCATGAAGCCATTCGTCCGACCAATCCGGCTTTGACTCCCCAGAGCATTAAGCAGTACCTGGATCCCAGGCAGTTCAAGCTCTATGATTTAATCTGGAGACGATCCCTGGCCTCTCAGATGCCGCCGGCGGAAATTTTAAATACTTCAATTGACGTGGAAGATGACAAAGGCCATTTGTTCAGGGCTACCGGCAGCGTAGTTATCTTTGACGGTTTTTTGAAAGTTCTGCCTCAGGCCGGTGATAAGGAAATTTTGCCTGACCTAAAAGAAGGTGATATGGTAAAGACAGAGAAGATTGAGCCTTTGCAGCATTTTACCGAACCCCCGGCCAGATATTCGGAAGCAACTTTAGTTAAAGCTCTGGAAGAGCATGGTATTGGCCGGCCTTCTACTTACGCTCCGACTATTTCCACCATTCAGGACAGGAATTATGTTATTAAGGAAGATAAAAAGCTCAAGCCGACTGATATTGGTAAGGTGGTTAATGATCTGTTAGTGGAGCATTTTACCAAGATTGTTGATTATCAATTTACAGCCAAGATTGAGGATGATTTTGACGAGATTGCCGAAGGCAGGCTTAAGTGGCCCAAAATGCTTGATGAATTTTATCAACCTTTTCATGAAAATATTATGTCTAAAAGCGAAACTGTGACTAAAGCGGATGCCGTGGGCATGAGAGAGCTGGGCAGAGATCCAAAAAGCGGCAAGCCGATTTATGTCAGAATGGGCAGATTCGGCCCGTTTGTCCAAAAAGGCTCCAAAGACGATGAAGAAAAGCCTGAGTTTGCTTCCTTAAAAAAAGGTCAGCAAATGGAAGAGATTACTTTAACAGACGCTCTGCAGCTCTTTTCCTTGCCCAGAGTAGCCGGCAAGGATGAAGAGGGTAATGAAGTGGTAGTTAACCGCGGACCTTTTGGCCCTTACGCCAAGATAGCGGGTGAGAACTACTCCCTTAAAGACGAAGATCCTTTTGAAGTTTCCTTGGAAAGAGTTTTGGAAATGGTCAAAGAGCAGAAGGAAAAGAAAGCTAATAAAAATATTAAAGAGTTTGAAGGAACAGAAGTTAAGGTTTTAAACGGTAGATACGGTCCTTATATTACTGACGGAGAGAAGAACGCCAAAATTCCTAAAGATGTGAAGCCGGAAGATTTGACTTTGTCCCAGTGTCAGGAATTATTGGAAAAAGCTCCAGTGAGGAAGAGAAGAAAATAGCTTTTGAAATTAGAAGACCTCCAGACTTTGATTAAAGCCCGGAGGTTTTTGGTTACCTGCTGAGCAGGTAAAGAGGGTAGAGAATAGCTGGAGATCCGGACGGGATTATTACCCACGTTTCCCTTGACTAAAAGCAAGAGTTAATGTATACTAGCCTTTAATTGAATATAAGAAAGAAAATATATGCCTAAGCAATGTCAAATAACAGGAAAAAAGACTTCAACTGGTTATAATGTTAGCCATAGCAAGAGACAGACAAAGAGAACTATTAAGCCTAACTTGCAGAAGAAAAGATTGGTTAATCCAGCTACTGGTGAAGTGATAACCGTCAAATTAACTACGGCTGCCTTAAAGACTTTAAACAAGTGGCAGAAAGCCGGCAGGAAGTTTGATTTAAGAAAATTATTGCAAAATTAATTCTTGTAAAAAATCCCTCTAAGTAAGAGGGGTTTTTAAATTGCAAGAATTTTTTTCTCTTTGGCGTATTATATAATATAGTTATGACTAACAAGAATAACGATCATTTATCCAAAACTGACCAGGAGTTGGTAGCCTTGGCTATTAAGAGGACAGATGATTTTAAATATTTGATTGACAGATATGAAGCCAAGCTACTCAGGTATATCAGAAGGCTGTCCAATTTTTCCTCGGAAGATTCCGAAGACTTACTTCAAGAGATTTTTATTAAGGTTTATCAGAATCTTAACAGTTTTGATGATAGTTTAAAATTTTCTTCTTGGATTTATAGAATTGCCCATAATCAGATTATTTCCCAGTATCGCAAGACAAAGTCCAAGTGCAAGGATTTGGAAATTAAAGCAGACGAGACTTTAGTTAATAATCTGGCTTCGGAATTTGACTTAAAGGAGATGATAGATCAGAAGCTGACTTCAGAAAAGCTGTTTAAATTAATTAATAATTTAGATAAAAAATACAAGGAGGTTTTGATTTTAAGATTTTTTGAGGACAAGGATTATCGGGAGATTTCCGATATTCTGCAGAAGCCGGCCGGCACGGTAGCGGCTTTAATTAATCGGGCTAAAAAGCAGCTTAAGCATTTGCTACTTAAAAAAAGATTAATTTTTAATATATGATTGAAGAAAATTTTTCTAAAAATATTTTACAAAAAATTAAGTCGACAGCTATTACTCCTAAGCCTAAATGGCAGTTTAGGCTGAAGAATTATATTCTTTGGTTATCTTTTACTATAACGATTTTAGTAGGCGGCATTTCGACTTCCATTATTATATACATGGCTAGACATAATGGCTGGTTGCTTTTTGGGCGTTTTAACGGTTTTTTCTTTATTAAAACTATTCCTTATTTCTGGTTGATTATTTTGGCTTTGTTTATTCTTTTAGCCTATTATAATTTCAGGAATTTAGAGGGAGGCTATAAATACAAATTTGAACTGGTTGTTTTAGCCAGTATTGTCTTGAGTATTATTCTGGGTTTGGTTTTCTATAACTTTGGCCTGACTGAAAGATTGGAAAGAGGCTTTGAAAGAAAGCTACCATTTTACAAAGAAGCAGTTGTTGATCGATTGGATCGCCAGCATAGGCAGCTATGGCTGTCGCCGGATTATGGTTTTTTGGGCGGTAAGGTAATTTTAATTGAAGGCCATGAAAGCTTTACTTTGGAAGGTTTTGATCGCCGATTGTGGTCAATAAGTCAAAAGAAAGCCGAGTTTAGTCGTCCAGGTATGGAAGAGGGGGTTTTCTTAAAGATTATTGGCCGAAGAATAGGCGAAGATCAGTTTGAGGCTGAGAGAATTAATTTTTTTGAAGGGCCTTGGCTGGAAGAGCTTAGATTTCCGGGTGGTATGATGAAAGAAAATTTTTACCCTCGGCGTATCAATAGGTAGAGAGTAGGCCGCTCTAATTAATAATTAACCATAAGCATTTATGAAAAATAAATTAATACTTTCTTTAGCTGCTGCCGTAGTGGCTATCGGTATAGGCACCATAAGCGCTTCAGCCGCTCAGGGCTGGCTAGCTAAAAAGAACTTTAACAGACCTCAGTTTGATAAAGAACAAATGGCAGAGATGCAGGTCAAGCATCAGGCCGTTCAAGAAGCAATTGAGAAGAATGATTATCAGGCTTTTGTGGAAGCTACCAAGGATCAGAAGTTTGGTCCTGAGGTAACTGAAGAAAATTTTATCAAAATGGCAGAGATGCACAATTTAATAAAATCCGGGGATGTTGAAGGCGCCCAGGCTTTAAGAGAAGAGCTGGGACTTAATCAGGGTTTCAGAAGCCATGGGTTTCATGAGATGAAAGATGCTAACGGTGATGGAGTTTGTAATCAGCTGGATAAACAGGAGTAATTAGTGTTTCAAAAAGACCCTCAAAATTTGAGGGTCTTTTTGTTATAATAAGAAGATGATGAATGATAATCAAAAAGATCAGCCTCAAGAGCCGGTTTGTCCGGTTTGCGGCCAGGTTTTAAGTCAGGAAAAATGCAAAGTGGTCTGCCGAAGCGAGCAGTGCGTTTATCGGATTATTTATAACTGTTCGGAATTTTAAATTAGCCATTTTGTTGGATTTTTGTTAGAATAAACAAAGTATTTTAATTTATGGATAATTTTGACCAAATCAAAGAGTTTTTATCAGGTTATGCTTGGGCAGGCAATAGCCTTTATGATTATATTTTAGCAGTTTTGATTTTTGTCGTGGTTTTGTTGGCTTTAAAGATTTTTCAGAGTATTATACTGGCTAAGTTAAAAAGCCTGGCTAAAAAAACCAAGACTGATCTTGATAATCTGGACTTAAGCCTGTTCAGTAAGGTTAAGCCGCCTTTTTATCTTATTCTTGCTATTTATTTCGGCATTAAAGTTTTGGCTATTTCCGGACTGATTGAAAAGGTGGTTAATATTCTGGTGGTTGTGGTAATTGTTATTGAAGTGATTCAGATTTTAGAGAGACTGGTTGATTTTCTGACTCATAAGTATATCAGTAAGGTCAAAGGCGAATCAGCTGAAGACCACAAGGCCTCCTTGGCTATGGCCAGCGCCCTAAAGATCATTGCCAAGATTTTCTTTTGGCTGATCGGTATTGCTTTGGTTTTATCCAATTTAGGTGTAGATATAACTTCCTTGATAGCCGGTCTGGGCATTGGCGGTTTGGCAGTTGCTCTGGCTTTACAGAACGTTCTGTCTGATATTTTCAGTTCTTTTTCTCTTTACTTTGACAAGCCTTTCAAGATCGGTGATTTTATTGCCGTTGGCTCCAATTCCGGTACGGTCGAAAAAATTGGCCTTAAAACTACCCGTCTGAGAACTTTACAAGGAGAGGAGCTCGTTATGGCTAACAAAGAGCTGACTAGCGTTCGGGTGCAGAATTTCAAAAAGATGCAGAAGAGAAGAGTGGTTTTTAGCTTGGGAGTAGTTTATGAAACTACAGCAGACAAGCTGGAAAAGATTCCTAAGCTGATTGAAGAAATTATTAAGCCTATTAAGAATGCAGAGTTTAGTCGCTGTCATTTTACTTCTTACGGCGACTTCAGTCTTAATTTTGAGGTTGTTTATTTGGTCAATTCGGCCGATTATAATGAGTATATGGACGTTAATCAGGAGATTAATTTAAAGATTTTCAAAAAGTTTGCCGATGAGAAGATAGCCTTTGCTTATCCCACCCAATCGGTGATTATAGAGAAGAAATAGTTATCCACTTTGACCCAGTTTCATTTTTCCCTTGTTTTTTGCTATAATTCTGATGAGTTGATAACTTTTAGCCTGAAAATAAAGGCTGAAATTAACTTTTTAAGTAATAATTATTAAAAAATCTAATAAATAAAGGAGAAATCTATGGCTAAAATGACCAAATCTCAAACCATGCAGGCCTTAGCTGATAAGACCGGTATGGCTAAAAAAGACGTAATTTCTTTCATGGACGCCTTGACCGAATTGGCTTATAAGGAAGTTAAGTCAAGCGGTGAATTCACCTTGCCAGGTTTTGGTAAGTTGGTGAAGCAGTCCAGAAAGGCTAGACAGGGCAGAAACCCAGCTACTGGCGAAACCATCCAGATTCCGGCTAAGACCGTGGTTAAGTTCAGAGTTGCCAAGGCTGCTAAGGATTCCATTCTCTAAAATAAAAAGAAAAGCTTTGATAAAAGGCCCCCGCTTATGGGGGCTTTTGACTTGACAAAATTTAATTATGGGTATATATTCAAAATAGTTAATCATTAATTTAAAAAAGTATGCCCAATTTTGACCAAACCGGACCTTGGGGAGGAGGCCTGCTAACTGGCCGAGGTTTTGGATCCTGCTACGGCAGCTTTGGTTATAAGCCCAGAGCTTTGAGCAGTCAGGAGTACTTGGCTGCTTTAAATCAGGAAGAAAAGGATTTGCAAGCCTCGCTTAAGCTGGTTAGGCAGGAAAAAGCGGCTTTGAAGAAGAAATAGGGAGTAAAGGGGAGGGCGTCAAGTCCCCCCCCCCTAGAACTTTAATTATTTTGAGAAAGGTTATATAATAACCGATGCTTAGTATTAATTTTAAAATTATGCCCAGTCACGAACCATTGGAGAAATTAACTCCTAAAACTTTAGATTACGTCAGAGCCAGCCGGTCCCTAAGGGAAGAGCTGGAGGCAGTTGAGCTTTATCAGGAAAGAATTGATGCCACAGAAGACTCCGAGCTAAAAGAAATTTTAGCCCACAACCGAGATGAAGAAAAAGAGCATGCCGCCATGTTGATTGAATATTTAAGAAGGCAAGATCAGGTCTTAGAACATGAACTCAAAGATTATCTCTTTAAAGACGGCCAGATCAGCCACGACTAACTTATGACCAGACCTAGACTGCCCAGACGGATTGCTTTTAGACATCGTGATTTATTTTATAAGCCCCAAGGCGTTCCTTTAAGCAGATTAAAAATAGTTAGCCTGTCTTATGAAGAAGCTGAGGCTTTAAGGTTAAAAGATGTAGAGGCTTTAAGCCAGCTGGACTGCGCTAAAATGATGAAGATTTCTCAAAGCACTTTTCAGAGAATTTTGTCTGGTGCCAGACAAAAGGTTTCTTGGGCGATTATTAAGGGTTGGGCAATTAGATTATCAAAAAATTAATCCCATGAAAAAGATTTTTTTTATTATCATTTTTCTTTTATTGCTATCTTTTAGTTTGCCGGCTCAGGCTTTGGAGCCGGTAGATGTTTATCTTTTCCATAGTCAGGACTGCCCTCATTGCCAGAAAGAGTTGGAATTTTTAGATTATTTGATTCAGACGGATCCTTTGGTCAGGCTGCATGAATTTGAGGTAACTCAGTCTCAAGAAAATCGGGAGCTTTTTAAGAAAGTCGGCAGCGAACTTAAGGCCAGCGTCTCAGGTGTGCCTTTTACGGTAATCGGTAGCCAGGTGATTATTGGCTATAGCGAGCAGACAACCAGCAAGCAGCTGGAAAGAGAAATTAAGCGCTGTCAGGAAATCGGCTGTGAAGACAAGGTTGGTCAAATAATTGCCGGCCAAATTGTTGAAGTTTCCGATAGTCAGGATCAGGCTAATCAGGTTTTACCGGAAACTATTTCTTTGCCGATTTTTGGCGAAATTGCTTTAAAGAATTTTTCCTTGCCTTTATTAACCATTATGATCGGGGCTTTGGACGGCTTTAATCCCTGCGCCATGTGGGTTTTATTGTTTTTAATCAGCCTTTTACTGGGTATGGAAAATAGAACCAGAATGTGGATTTTAGGCACGGTTTTTATTATTGCCTCAGCGGCTGTTTATTTTGTCTTTATGGCGGCCTGGCTTAATATCCTGCTTTTTATCGGCTTTATTGTCTGGGTTAGGCTGATTATCGGTTTGGTGGCTTTAGCTTCAGGGGGCTATCATCTACGGGAGTACTGGAAAAATAAAAACGGCACCTGCAAGGTGACCGGTAATGAGAGGCGGCAGAAGATTTTTGCCAGGTTAAAAGCGATTACTCAGAACAAAACTTTTTTTATTGCCTTAATCGGCATTATTCTCTTGGCCTTTGCTGTTAACCTAGTGGAACTTATCTGTAGTGCCGGCCTGCCTGCCGTTTATACCCAAATTTTGACTTTGTCTGATTTACCTCACCTAAGTTATTATTTTTACATCCTGCTTTATATTTTTGTCTTTATGCTGGATGACCTGCTGGTTTTCATTATTGCTATGGCAACTTTGAAGGCGACCGGTTTAGGCAGTAAATACAGTCGGCTTTCCAGCTTGATCGGCGGTATTTTAATGGTGATTATCGGTATTCTTTTGCTCTTTAAGCCTGAGTTGTTGATGTTTGGCTAACTTATTTAGCTATAATCTTTAGTTTGTTGCGGATAATTTCCACTTTAATCTTTTCTACTTTAATTTTTTCACCGTCCAGCTGGACGGTTTTGTTTTTGAGAATTTTGGTATTGATAGAGATTTTTTTGCCTTTGGATCTAAAGAGGTAGGGGACAAATCTTTTGTTGGTGATGGCAAACAGGCCCATCGTTAGAAAGCCGGACAGATTTTGGTTTTTAGAAATTAGAATATCAAATTTACCGTCAGAAAAATCTACCGGCTGTTTGGGTTTTAGCTTAAAAAGACTCAGGGCGTTGGCAATCACCAGAGTATTGCCGGTTATCTTATATAGCCGGCTGTCCATTTTGAATTCAAAATCGTTTTGGTAGATTTTTTTTTGCTTAAGGAAGTTGAGGAGATAGGCGCCAAAGCCCAGACGGATTTTTAATCCCCGTTTGGTTTCGTTAACCACTTTGGACCAGAAGCCGATCGCCAGGCAGATTAGAAAATAATGCTTTTGGTTGAGAAGCCCGACATCAATCTTCCTTATTTGCCCTAAGCAGGCGGTTTTAATGGCCGCGGACTGAGTTATGGGAATATTCAGGCTGGAAGCTAGGACATTAGCCGAACCTTGAGGAATGATGGCTAAAGGC
>Ga0210019_1005573_pt1 | contig 10426 bp, 9 predicted proteins | sample CryGeyCG2114_020_2_FD_183969 | JGI IMG/M metagenome (GOLD analysis project Ga0210019, IMG submission 183969) | Groundwater microbial communities from aquifer - Crystal Geyser CG11_big_fil_rev_8/21/14_0.20 (SPAdes) (version 2) | ecosystem: Environmental > Aquatic > Deep subsurface > Groundwater ...
TTCCGATGATCATATAGAAATTCACTGATGTCCTCGCTTTAGTCGGTCTATATGCAGGTCCCCAGAATATATCTCTTGTCTGATCATAAAACAGTTCCAATGCTTTTGCTTTGTTGTCAGGCAGATCAGAATCTTTGATAAGTCTCTCAAGCTTGGATTTCCCTTTATCATCTTTCCTTAAACTATAACCAGTCGTTTTATACAAGAGTACATGATTCTCTAGCCTGATATTGTCCTTGTCCATGGTGGATGGTATCACGCAGTATTTTATATGTCTTTGCCTGCTCACTGGATGCCAGTAGGAAAGATATAAAAGTGCCCTGTGGCATAATGATATGATATGTCTCTTGAACTGCTATTTGGACCAAGGAAGATCGAGAAGAAACCTCATCTGATGTTCTTCTGCGGGCTTTTCTTCTCTACTCTCGCAGTGCTTCTGTCTATGAAAATATTCCCACGTTATGCCTCTATTGTGATAGTCACTTTCACGATAATACCGCTAGTGCCTTTGATGATCAAATTGATAGAAGATGATGAATCGGTCTATGAGAAAAAGAGATGGTTGTTTAGGCATCATTTCACATTCAAGGCATATACTTACCTGTTTTTGGGTCTGATCATCAGTTTCTCGATATGGTTCTTTTTCCTGCCGACTATAGTGTCTCAAGGCATATTCTCCGAACAGATAAACACACTCCATGACCTGCAGGGACCTGGAGCGCAAGCGACATTCTCAACAAGACATGCCAAGGACGGCTGCGGGCCGGATGTCTTTGACACATTGAAAGAATATGTGGGAAAGGATTCATTCTCGTATCTCTGCAAATCGCAGGACATCAATAATGATGGGATGTCTGAAGGCGTGATCTATGTGGGCTCTCAGAAGAATCCTTCATTGATCGTCACTGGCGGTGATGTCATGCCTTATCGTTCTTTCCTGCGTGGGCATATATTGAAAAATAACATGATAATCAATGTCTTCATATTCCTGACGTCATTCATATTCGGAGCAGGTGCCCTTTTTTGTCATTGTTTGGAATGCTTCGATAATAGGTGTTTTCATCGGGGAAGCCGGGCATAGGCTTCTTACGAATACGTCATTTGGTGGTGTGATCAAGGCATATTTCGGCGGACTTCAGGTGTCGCTTGGACAGATCCTCCTTCATGGGATACCGGAATTCTTCGGTTTTTTCGTGGCGGCGATGGCAGGCGGGATAATGTCTGTCGCTTTGATCAGGCATGGATTCAATGACAGACGGACGCTAAGAGTGCTGAAGGATTCATTGATTCTGTTTATAATATCTATTGGCTTTATAATCATAGCTGCTTTCATAGAAACGATATAATCTCTTTATCTACAATTTCTGATCAGAAAATGATACGGTGTCAACAGAAAGCCAACATTTATATTTATCTGATCTTACCCTTGATATAGGATAATGAGTATATTGGGGGTATATTAATGCGTGGGGAAAAGTATTTTTTGATGCTGACTTTGATGGTCTTTAGTATTCTTGGTTCCATCATCCTTATGGGGAAACTTCCTGGATTCTACTTTGCGATAGAATTATATGTCATCATCTTCTTCATGCTGCTTGTCTCTATATCTATTTATTGCATAAGGCTAAACAGCTCATGGGGTTGGAGGCTTGGGACGGTGTTTTTCGCTGCCAATATAATAAATGCGCTTTATCTGTTCTATCTTATTCCGCACCCCATAATCATCATAATCACGGTGATTGCATCTGGTGGTTATATCATCGCGCTCGATCATCTGAATGATGGCAAGTTGATATTTGATAATTTCAATCTTGAGAAGATAGATTTCTCAAAAAGATTAGTTGAGAGTGTGGTGAAGGGGAAGACTCTAGGGGTCCTTGATGAAGACCGGGACCTGATGAAAAGAAAGATTGAAGATGCTATCGCAAGAAGCAAAGCAGTGGATCACAAAGAAGAAGACAAACAAGAAAGGAACAATGTCCCTGTAGAAGCATATTATGATAATGATGATGATCTGAAAAGATTGCGTGAGATGAGCAGGAAATTATCTGAAGAGCACCCTGATGTGGATCTTGATAAAAAATATGATGACATCATTAAGAAAAGAGATTTCACATATTATGAGAGCGATATCGATGGACTATCGGCTGGAGCACCAGTAGAGACATCTATAGAAACACAAGCTGGACCATCGGTAGAGGCATCTGTAGAATCATTAGGTATCGAAGAAGTCACCATAGATTCATTGGATGTCGATTCTACTATCGACCTGACTGATAATCTCGCTGTCGAGCAAGTGGAGACCAAAAAAACAACAAAGAGAAAGCAATACAAATATATCGCGAGTCCATTCTCATCCAAATTCCATACAATGGAATGCAAGTGGATAAATCGGCTCAATCAGAAGGAAGCGATCAAATTCGAGAATATATCTCAAGCTATAAAAGAAGGTTTCAATCCTTGTAAATGTGTCGATAAAGATATCATGTGATCAATCTTTTTTGTGATCAGCGATTATATAGATCTCTTTTCTGTGATTTTTTGTTTCTTCTATTTTAAGATATGGCAATGATCTTTGCTCTTTGATCGCTTGTTCCAGCTCAAGATATTTGACTTTTTTTCTGCCAAGGTTCTTCTTTATCAGAGCTTTTCCAGATTTGAACATCCTATATGGTATCTCAAACCACAAAAGAGATGCGATCGGCTCTCTTTTGCCGATGACATAAGCCGCTCTGCCGGTTATCGCGATTGCGCCGATCACAGAGAACGCCATGACTGTTCCTCCTGCAACTTCTGGGAGCGCACCTAAGAATGGAAGATATGATAGCCAATGTCCAAATTTGAACTTGAGGGCTTCATAGATATACGCGCCAGTCAATGAGTATGGCATGAATTTATTATCGTTGAAATCAAGATGCCTCGCGATCTCTTTTTGCTTATCACCTGGAAGAAAGCTGCCAGCAGCAGCATAAGTCGGACATTTCAGGAAAGGATTCATCAAGTATTTTGCGACAAAACGACCCATCTTGGTCCGATGCTTTCGTTGTTCTGGGTTGAATCTTTTCTCCAGTGAATATATTACTCGTTCATACCATTTAGGTTTGATACCCATCTCTTTATAGTAGACTTCGATAGCTTCTACTAATCTATCGGTCTTGCTGTTTTGATCCCCTTCCAGATGCTCTTCAAGCATAAGATAGATGATCTTAAGAGAATATATAAATATTTCCTACACTATTTTAACATGTTGGGGATGCAATATGATGAAAAGATTATCAATTCTTGGTTCGACAGGATCAATCGGGACACAGACACTTGATGTTGTCAGGAAGAACAAACAGAGATTCAAAGTGTTCGCTCTTAGCGCAAATCAAAATATCGACTGTCTGATGCGTCAGATCGAAGAATTCTCTCCTGAGATTGTATGTGTAGTCGATGAAGCGAAGGCTGATATTCTCTCTGATAAGGTAAGGATCGATGTCGAGAAGGGAGAAAAAGGATTGATAAGGGCTGCTGTGGCGTCTGATGTCGACACAGTAGTCACCAGCGTTGTCGGGAATGTCGGGCTTCAACCGACGATAAAAGCGATTCTGGCAGGCAAGACGATCGCTCTTGCGAACAAGGAGACGCTTGTCGCCGCTGGAGAGATCGTGATGACGATGGCAAGAAAAATGGGAGTTCCTGTGATCCCTATCGATTCGGAGCATTGTGCTATACATCAATGCATCGGTGGGGTGTCGATGGATAGGATATCACGTCTTATAATCACTGCGTCTGGCGGATCATTCCGTGATAAGAGTTTTGCCGAACTTTTAAATGTCACTATCAGCGATGCGCTCAATCATCCAACATGGAGTATGGGGAAGAAGATAACTATCGATTCTGCGACGCTGATGAACAAAGGATTCGAAGTGATAGAAGCCAAGCATCTTTTTGGGCTGCCGCTCGAAAAGATAGAGACCATAATGCATCCACAATCTATTGTACATTCTATGGTCGAATTCATCGACAAGAACATCATCGCTCAATTGGGTTCTGCGGATATGAGGATACCGATCTGCTATGCATTGAATTATCCAGATCGGATAGATCTGGATGTCCCCAAATTCGATTTTGTCGGGCAAAAACTGGAATTCAGAGAGATCGACAAGGGACGTTTTTCTGCGTTGGCTTATGCATATGAAGCCTGTCGAATCGGCGGGACTATGCCTGCCGTTCTCAACAGCGCAAATGATGTTGCAGTCCTTGCGTTCTTGGATGAGAAGATAAGTTTTCTTGATATAACTCGTCTGGTACGTGATGCTATGGATACACATAAGATCATCATGACTCCTGATCTGGATGATATCTTCGCAACTTGCAAAAAAACAAAAGAAATAGTGGAAAAGCAGATTCTTTCTATGCAACCTTGATGCATTGCATAGGACAATTGTCAGCAGCTTCCTGAGAACATCCGGCAGAATCGAGTGTCGCTTTCTTGACTTTTGCTTTTGGTTCACCGTTGATCTCTGTCATCTCAAAATTATCACAAGATGTGCATGCTCCGCATCCGATGCATTTATCTGTTTCAATACTCACTTTGACTGGCATATTATGCACCCCTTAGTTTTTATGTTTTGATTATTTCAATTAAAGTTTATAAAAGTTTGTTTTCTCACATCTTGCCTTGCATCTTCGCAAGCATATCATCAACATCACTTTGTGATTTGTTCTCATTGTTTCCAATAGACGAATCATCATGGTCGTTCTTTTTTGATTCTTCTACATCCTTTCTCTCTTCAGTTTTTTGCGGTTCTTTTGTCATACTTTCAGTTACCTGCATCTGATCGCTTTGGTTTTGTTGATCTGGTCTGTCATCAGTGATCATCTTGGCTCGGAGTATCGCTTTTCGCACTTCTTCTAATTGGGGATGGAATGCTGTCATGAAATTGGTGTTATCTGCATGTGGTTGATCTATCCCCGCGACTTCCATGGCTTTGCTTATACTTTTGCGTCTGATGGCTGAACTGAGTTTAGGGATGAATACTGCGCTTATGACTAGTATAGATATCAACACAAGAAGTACGATATTCAATGAATCTGATTCAAATAATCTAGTCAATGCTGTCTTTTCTTTCGCAGCGCCATCTGCGATAGTGATCGTTGAATTTGTTTTTTTATCGGTCTCGTTTTTCTTTCCGATAAGATCATTTAGCAAAGATGTCTTTTCTGTCTCTTCTTTCTCTTCTTTTTTTGGAAGCACAGTTATTATATTTTCATCTGTGTAGACTCTATTCTTTCCTTCAACAGTGACTTCTACTATTGTTTTTATTGGATATTCTGTCTTCTCATCCACAAAGGGGGCCAAGACAGTATAATTATATGCTGTGACCGTCTTATAAGCCAACAGGTCAAGAGTGGAATTTGGAGTGCTGCTGGTGACCAGATCAAGCATATCATACACCTTCAATCCAGTGAAATCCTTACGATTGTTGTTCGTCAATATCACTGCGATATTTGCGGTATCTCCTGAATAGATAGTCTTCTTATCAATATTCTGCGATAATTCTAGATTGAATGTATATACGTTGATCGAATAATTGACGTCGATCAGATGGTAATTATCAAAATCATCTTTATATCGGATAATCAATCCCATGGGAACTATTTTATCTTCTTTTATCTTTGGCATCACTATTGTTGTGTTTATGATATTTTTCTTCACTCCGGGTGGCATAATATTTGTGATCGGATAATAAGCAGTCTTATTTCCTAATGTGATGTTGACTGATGTGACTGTCACATATTGTCTTGAATATGGATTGAATAGATTGACTTCAAAATGTTTCTCTGAACTGGACTCACCAGATATAGATTCTTTGAAATTTGAATCCATTATAAGGTCCTTTTCAATCACATCTACCACTATGGATTCTTTTTTTGTGACTACTATGTCTTCATTGTTTCTTCTGCAATCAAATGACAAGTTGATCGGTAATTCACCTGGTCTTTTGGCTGTGAAATATATTGAAAATTTTCGGGTTAGATTCCATCCGACGTAACCAGTGAAATAATAATCGCGTGAAGTTCTCTGTGTGACCTTTGAATAATCATCGACAGCTAATGTTTCGGGGACATATATGTGAAATTTTTCGAGGCTTATATTTGAATAATTATAATTGAATACTTGTACTGTGAAATTAGCTATGTCATCGATGCCCATCTGATTTTTTGTCAATGTCACGTTGTAGTCACAGAAACGGCTGACTGTGTACGTCACAGGCGTTGGATTTATGGTCTTTTTCCTATCCTTAATGTCATAATATGAGATCCCTGGTGTGATTGTGTTGTTTGAGCCATATGATGGCCTGAAGCTCAATATGAATGTCATGCTTTCTCCTTTATCGAAATCCGCCATGTAATATGCATGATTATCCTCAAGTATCAAACGTTCTGTCTCTGTCAGTGTTATGCTATCTGGGAAATCAAGCCAGAATGTGAGATTGGTCGCTTTATTCGTGCCGGCGTTTGTCACTACTGCTGTCAGTGTAGCTTCCTGTCCTTCGACCAAAGTATCATCATTGATGCTGAGGGTATAAGTTATATTCGGCATTGATGAATATATCTTGACCCTTGCTCTCCATTTATTACCTGTTGTGGAAATGTTTGTTGTGTCACTCACACATACTCTGCTGAAATTGAAAATCTTGCAGTTATCCTCGTTTACCCATACATATTTTTCCCCTGCCTTGAATGCGATATCTTCTCCTTCATTTTGTGAATCGATGAGCATTTTATATGTAGTGCCTTCGATATTTATTGATTCCCGATCATATACATAAGTATCAGAGGTCAATATGTCTGTAGCAGCATAAGCGGTGCATGAAAGCAGGACTATCAGTAGCAACAAGCACAATCGTTTGTCCTGTATATATCTTTTCATCCTGTCTACCTGAAAAATGATACGAAATATTCTATCATCTTTGAGAAGAACCCTTTCTTTTTAACTGAGTCTTCTTTGTCTGTTGTTGTCTGGTTGTTTTGTGATGTATTTTTTGCTTCATCGCGTGATGATCTGTTTTCGATCTCAGATCTGTTGGTGATATCTGTGGTATCTGTCTCTATGCTGGCTTCCATCACTTCTATTGTCCTGGCTTTGCTTTTTGTGAAATGCTCTTTTCCATCAATGACATAACTGAAACTTGCCGGGGTCACATCAAATGTCCCCGCAGTATCATATGTGACATAGTATTGTATCAGTTTCTTGGTCTCAGCACTGACTGTCGTATCCCAATCTCTGCTGCCATCATCAAGTTTGCCAGATACTGGCTCCGAACCGATGTTTTGAAGTGTTATATTGAACAATGTTGGGGTTCCTGTGAATGTGCTCTTTGGAGATGTGATGTTTACAAGTACAGCCCCTGTATTGAATTCAAAGTCTTTCGAGATGGTCAGGGTGGTGTTCTTTGTTTTTGTGGAATATTCATTTCCATCTGCGTCCATAAAAGTCACTTCTTCAGGAAGCAAGTACAATGTGCCATTCAATTTTGGTCGATATGATACAAAATCCGGAAGCACTATCTTCTCTCCTTCGCCTAAAGACGGGATGAAATAACTCTGTCTTTCAACAGTATCAAATTCGTATTGTATCGGGAATGAAAGCGATATATGCACAAGACTGATGGAACCATTGTTGTAGATTTCATATGTGGCGGGCATGTATTCTCTCAGACTGGCGGTTGTCTTTACGAATGTCCTATCAATATCAATGGATCCATCTTTCGCTTTCGTCTCTTCATCTTTTAGTTTAACAATGATTGGGATGGTCTTATTTTCAGATATATTGAAGCCTGCTCTCTGATATTTCACATAGCTTGTGATATTGAATGTCGTTCGTGCAGATACTTCTGGTGCTATGATATGATAAGTATATGTCGTGATCTCTGAATTTGCAGGGAATGTCTCAATCAAAAGGCTGTTCTTCCCGATCTTCTCTAACCCTTGTATGTCATCGGATACTTTGACATCTTCAAGATTGACGCGGCGATTGTTCTTTATTTTCAATGATATCTGAGTGATATTACCTGGAAACAGGGATGGGACTGAGACAGATTGAGTCATCGTCATGGCCGGGATCGGGATCGCCACAATCTCTTTAGTGATGGTGCTTGTGAATTCTTCTCCAAATTCAGTCTCATATGAGAAATTCATGCTTATATCATATTTTTTACTGGTCTTCACATCAGGGACCATGAAACTTGTATCAATAACTTTCCTTGATTTTCCTGGAAGTAATTCTTGGATATCGACTCCAGACAGATAGAACGTGCCATTGTTCTTGAAATCCACTTTGATATTATCATATCTGGTGTTTGTGTTATTATTGGTTATCCATACAGTGATCTTCTCATCTTCGTGGGATTCTCGTGTTGTTTTGTTCTTATCCCAGGATATGCTCAAGCTTTTGATATCTGCTGTCAGAGTCTTCTTCAATTCAAAAGTCTTCTCTATATTGCTTATCTCATAGGTCCCTCTGGCAGAGACCACATAATCTCCAGTGAATTTCGGGTATAGATAGAATAAGAATGATATCTTGTTCTGGATGGAATATTTTTTGTTCAGCACATATGTGTCTTTATTTTTGGTGAATGCTTCATCTGTGCTAGTCACCTGAAATTCATCTGGGATAGATATGTCAAGATCTATCAGATCTAAAGTATCATTCTCATAATTATTCTCGAATGTGATGTTGAGCCGGACTGGATCTTTGACTGTCGGTGTCGTGGTGTTGAATTTCATAGAAGCAGTCATATATAAGTCGACATCTATCAAGGTCTCCCCCACATATGTATCAATATTATCGATGCCATCAAAGTAGTTCAGATGTGTCTTCTGTGTGAGTGAGATCATATCTTTTGGTCTCAGTTCATATGTGCATTGCACATAATCGCCAGGACCAAGTTTTCCGTTATAGAATGCCATATTCCCTGATTTTTTGCAAGGATAGCTGACATCTAAAAGCTCGATCTCATTTGGAAAGCTGTCTTCCATATCCAGTACATTTATCGTTACGGCTCCGCTGTTGGTAGCTCTTACGATCATCTCGACCTCTTCACCTGGAAACGGCGAATTTGTGGAGAGTGTCTTATTGATTATGACATAAGATCTGAGTTCGTAGATTCTCACATAGCTTTTTCGTCTTGGTTTTGTATCACTTATGTCATCGACACATAATCCGAATGTCTCCTCGATCTTGCAGTCATCTATCCTGACTAGTTTGGCGAATGTGTCTGACTTGAAGTATACTGAATCTCCAGAGCTGCCTGCTGTCATCTCAATGATCTTTCCATTCGCATCTATAGAATCTCCGTTATATATCCAATCAGAATACAGACTCTTCACACCAGGATTAGAAAGATTCATCGCTTCGCCAGTCGCGAAGATGAAGGGAGTCAGAGCTAAAGCTAGAAAAATCCCAATAATCCAAACTCTAATGAAGCCCTTCATTTTGCTTCTCGTCATGCCATGGACGAGATTCCATGGCTTTCACTTGTTTTTTTCTGTGGTGATCAATGAATTGAATATGAACTCGGGTACAATCGCGACCATCTTGTAGAATGGTGTGATCGGATATGTGGATAAGAGACCTTTTCTGTATGAATCAAGTATGAAACCTACATCATTGTCTATGGCATCTAGCATCTTATATGTGAATGTCTTATTGACTGATTGATAGAATGCATCTTCTTTTATCACGTACATCCGTGAATGATTGCCAAGCATCTGTTTGAATGCATCCTGCATGAACAGAGCATCAAGCTCAGCCAGATGTTCTCCAGTCAATATTGTAGCTTCTTTTGGATTGAATACATCTGTATTGAAGAATTCATCTTTTGATTTGATATCTGCTATATCTGGCGCAACATAGAATCCTTCGCTTATAGAATCATCTTTAAGGAGCAAGTAGAGCCGTGTCTTCTGCATATTGTCTTTTATTGTATCGATATCTTGATACACAATGAATACACAGAACGCAAGACCCATAAAAAGTATGAGCAATATGCCAAGAACGGCTTTAAGTAGCTTTTTAGTGACTTTAAATAGGAAGATAAATGCAGCTATTGCTAGAACTATGAATACGAAAACTAGCATTATACTCATCTGATCACCACTTTTATTTTGGTAGATAAAGTTTGAACTTTATCTCCACAGAAAATTTTGCAGTTTTCGTGAATTATTTTGTGATAGCAAAATTTTCTTGTTCCCGTAATTCCCGTATAGAATCTAGTATTATTAGTATTATATAAATATAAGGGTTTTTAGGGTGCTGTAGAAAGTCATCTTCTCTTGGAGATATATGTCCCTCTTTTAAGCTTTGAGCACCCTGCCCTATGGTCAGCGTGCGCTGTTTTGCCCTGTCTGTCAGACCTTATATACATGATGGATC